>Ga0315291_10000385_pt1 | contig 57775 bp, 40 predicted proteins | sample YL17G12_20_MG_FD_203070 | JGI IMG/M metagenome (GOLD analysis project Ga0315291, IMG submission 203070) | Sediment microbial communities from Yellowstone Lake, YNP, Wyoming, USA - YL17G12_20 | ecosystem: Environmental > Aquatic > Freshwater > Lake > Sediment | place: USA: Wyoming | collected... | reverse complement strand
CCGGACTCAACTTTGTCGGAACAAGTGATGTGCGGGAAGTGGTTTCAGAGGAAAAGGTCTTGCCAGAAGCATTCTCTTTGGACCAGAACTATCCTAATCCTTTTAACCCCAATACTATGATTCGATTCTCCTTGCCCAAAGACTGCTGGGTTAAGTTAGAAGTCTATAATCTCTTGGGTCAAAAAGTAAAGACCTTAGTGGATCAAATGCTTTTGGCGGGAACAAAAGAGGTGGTCTGGGATGGGAAGAATCAAGCCGGTGCTTTAGTATCGAGCGGAATCTATTTTTACAGAATACAGACCAAAGATTTTACTGATATAAAGAAAATGGTTTTGGTGAAATAGTTCTGCAAAAGGATAACAAAAAAATCCCTTTTCCTCTTAAGTGAGGGGAAGGGATTTTTTTTGACTTTTGGCCTTCTATGATCACTTATCACAAAGTCAAATTTCAAGGTCTTCGCAATAAAACAGCTATAAAGTGTCGAGTAATATCTAATATTTTCCTAAAATAAAGCCGATACTAATTCAAGAGATAAAAATAGGATATTTAGGAGTTAACTTATTATTAAATAAGAGTTTACATCTTATACCTTTTTCTGACTTTAAAACCTGAGCGCCTCGGCTGTATTTTTATAATTTGTTGAAGGACAACGAGTTGAATCAAAAAGATAAGAGATTGCTTCTGGTTGTTCTTCTAAGTTAAAAAAAAATTAATCAAAATTGTTAATTTCTATTGACAAATCCGTATTAAAATTATAAAATTTATGGGAAAAAATCAAGAGAACTTGTTGTTAGTTAGCTAAGTAGTTTATTTATAATAAGATAGGATACTGAATTTTTGAAGATAAGAAATGATAAGAATTGAAAATAACAAGTTTATCATAGGAAAAGAGGAGTATTATCCTTTCTCCGCAGAGTTTCACTACTTCAGAGTAAATAAAAGATTCTGGTCAGTCTGTTTCGAGAGGATAAGGAAAGCTGGGTTTAGGATCGTCTCTACCTGTGTCCCCTGGAATTTACATGAAAGTGCCTCAGGAGAGTTTGACTTCGCTGGGGAAACCGATCAGAGAAAGGACCTAATAGTCTTTCTTGAACTGTCCAGAGAATTTGGTTTTAAAGTGATTTTAAAACCTGGTCCTTATATCGGAGCAGAATGGGAAAATGGAGGTTATCCCCAGTTCATATTTGAGAATCCTGAAATTTTAGCCAAGGACTCTTTAGATCAGCCCATTAAAATTATAGATAACATCAAAACCGAACTGGGTTGGGTTCCTTCTTACCATCACCCTCTTTTCAAAAGCCATCTTAAAAGATATTTAGCAGCCTTAGCTGGAGTTATAAAAAACTACATCTATCCTAAGGGTCCAGTTATTCTAATCCAGTTAGACAATGAGCTTTCCTTTGCCCACAATTTTGGTCCATTTCAGGCGGACTATAACCAATATACTTTAAAGAAACTTTTTCCGGAATTTTTGAAAGATAAATATAAGGAAATAAAAGAGCTTAATAAAGTCTACCGTGGTAAACATAAAAACTTCGAAGAGGTGAAAGTTCCTCGGGAACTTAAACTATCAGCTCCGGAGGATTTGATAAGATATTTTGATTGGCTGAAATTTAAGGAAAGCTATTTGACCGGTTTCTTGAAAGAATTGAATGAGCTTTTTGTCTCCCTGGAGGTTCCAGCCCTCTTTTTCTCTACAGTTTCCTGTACAAAAGACTTTTACCTACCTTTGAATTGGCAGAGTTTATATCAGGATAAAATCTTTATGGGGGTGAACATCAATTGGGAAGAAAACTATCTGGAATGGTCCCGTTTTTTAAGAACTTTTGTTGGCTGTTCTAAGTTTTCTTGGGCATCCCTTTTTCCCACGGGACATTGGTCCGAATCTCCTGAGGAGGGGAAAAAATACTTTCCGGTCGATACCCAAAAGACCAAATTCATTTTAGTTACTTGCCTATCTTCCGGGATCAAAGGGTTTAGCCATTATATGTTTGTGGAACGGGACCACTGGTATGATTCTCCGTTAGCTAACGATGGAGCCATCCAACCAAATTATGAAATAGTAAAAAAATTCAACTTCTTAGTTGAGAAAATAGGATTGAATGAGCTTAAATCTTTTCCGGAAATTTCTTTAGCGAATTATCGTCCTTATCTCTGGTATAGCCACCTTTGTTCCGGAGGCAGATCCTCCTTTCTGGCCGGGCAGGCAAGCGTAAACGCCAAAAAGCCATTCGCATATCTTAACATTTTATTAGAAAAGACCCATTCAGGTTTGAGCCAGGATTTTCTTAATTTGAAATATGATTATCGCATCTCAGATCTGGGAGTAAAAGAGAGCCTGGAAGGATATAAGGTTTTTTTCATTCCCAGTGCCGAGTTTATGGATAGCCAATCGCAGAATCTTTTAGTAGAATTAGCAAAAAAAGGAAAGACCATAGTTTTGTTTGGTCTTTTGCCTAAATGGGACGAGAAGATGAAAAGCTGTGAGATCTTAGCTAAAGCTTTGAAGGCTAAGACCAAGGGAAGTATGTCTGTGGAAATGGTTGAGGGCTTTGAGGAAAAATTTCCTTCTATTATTTTCGGTTATATCAAGGCATCTCGGAAAGCTTCGGTGGTGGCGAAGTCTGACCAAAAGCCAGTCGGGGCGGTATTTAAATTAGGGAAAGGACAGGTCTGGCTTTTTACTTTCGATATTTCAAGTCAATTATATCACCAGAAACTTTCCTTTTTAGATAAGATTATAAAGCAAAATGAGATTTTCCCTTGTGCTTTTGCTTCAGATCCAGAGATAGGGGTGGTGGTTCAGAGAAATAATAAGGATGTGATTTTATATCTATTAAATCCTCGATATAATCCTTCTCAAACCAGAGGAGATAATAAGACCCCCTTCATTCTGCAATTTAATTGCAAAAAATTAGGTATAAAGGGGGAGAAAATCAAGTTGACTGACCTTTTGGGGGAGGAAGTGATTAAAACCACTGCATCTGATTTGAAAAAGGGGATCGTTTTAAGTTTAGAGAAAATGGATAGCAGAATGTATTTGGTCGAAGGGAAATGAGTTTATTGTCTTTTTCCCTTGTAAGGAAAGAACATTGTTCTGTCCCTACAACTACAACAAAGCCAATCCTGATCAATCTAACAAGTTTGTTATAATGTTTTAGCTCTTTTTCAGAAGTTTTAAAATAAAAGTGTTGGAGACAATCTTTTTGTCAAGCAGTCCCGCCTTTGGCGGGACACGCATGACCTACTGCCTTGTGTTATCACAGGTTTAGACAACGTGTGATACCTTTGATAAAGCTAAAGCTTTATACTCCATTAAGAGAATGGAAGGCTGAAGCCTTCCGCTACATGTTTTATAGAGACGGATAGGGGCAATTCATGAATTGCCCCTACTGTCAGACAGGAATGTCTGACCTACTGTAATATTCTATCAATTTTGATTTTGGCTTCATCTAATGCCTCTTTGGGCGTTTTCTTATCATACATCACATTTTCTACTGCTCTCTCGATTATCTCTTCCATATAAACCCATTTAGAATGGGCTGGGGGTGATATGGCGGATATTAACTGCTCTTGGAAAATCAAAAGATTTTTGTTGTTTTGATAATATGGATCCAAGGAGGCATCTTTTGCTGAGGGGGAGGCACTTCCAATGACTTTGCATAATTTTAAACAATTATCTTTTTTGATTAAAAATTTAATCAGTCTTTCTGCCTCTTCTTTATATAAAGATTTTTTATTTATTACCAGATATTCCCCTCCGGTAAAGGAAAAATTTCCACCTTGCTCTTTTTCAGGCCTGGGAATCAAACATACCCCAAAATTTAATTGAGGATAGTTTTTTTGAATATCATTTAGAAGCCATCCACCAGAGATCAAAAACCCGATTTGGTTATTTTTAAACTTCTCATCCAGGATGCCCTGAATATCTATTGTCCCTTCTTGAGTCAACTTTTTATAAAACTCTAAAGCCTCGATCCCCTGAAGACTATTGATCAAAGATTCCTTTTGGTTATCTGATAAAATCTTCCCACCATTTGACCAGAAGAAGGGTAAAAATTTCTTATATAATCTATGTCTTTCCGCAGAATTTGCTCCGAAGCCATAGGCTTGAGGTTTTAGTCGATTTACTTTCTGACAATATTCCAAAAGTTCATCCCAGGTGGAGGGTGGTTTTTCCGGATCTAAGTTTGCTTTTTTCATCAGGTCTTTATTATAGAACAAAACTCTGGTATCCAAAATCCAGGGGAATCCAAAAATCTTTCCTCGATATGTTACCGGATCCCACATCAGATATTGGTCTTTTATCTCTTTAACATCTTCAGTAACATCAGCTAGGACCCCTTGAGAGGAAAACTCTGGGACCCAATCGGAGCCTAACTCTATACAATCGGGTGCGCTATTAGAAGAAAAGGCGATCACAATCTTCTCATGTCCATCGGACCAGGTCAAATCGGTTACCACCACTTTAACATTGGGATTCTCTTTTTCGAATTCACCTACCAGTTCGTCTATTTTAGGTTTCACATTAGGATCGGTCCAGAACTGCCACCAGGTTATGATGATCTTTTCCTCATTATCTTTTTTTGCACACTGGAGAGATAAAAGGAAAAGGAAAAATACAAAAAGGGAAAAGGAGATATGAATTGCTTTTGCTCTAACCATCTTTTTACAGCGTCAGGAGTAGCTCCTGACGCAACACCCAAAATTTGTCTTATTGGATAACTAGACTAAGACTTTTTGTCAAGGGGAAATTGGCAGATTTGTCTTGACATATATTTTTCTTTCTTTAGCTTATATTTAAATTTTTTGTGATAGTTTGATTTTGTTAAAGGGCAGTTTAGAACATAAGGTACCATAGGTTGTCCCAACCTGTGGTAAACACAAGTTGGGGACAACTTGTGTTACCCGGTTGATCTAACTTGTTCTTTGTAGGAGCAATTTTTGAATTGCCCCTACAATAGCTCAAATTAAATGAAGAAAGAGATATTTGTTTCAACGCTGTTACTTATTCTCCTTGTCTTCTTATTCAATCACTTTGCGTTCTGCTTTCCTAATGAAACTAAAACCAAAGAGGATTTGAAAACAAATTGGTTTGATCCTCAGAGGGCTAATATTCTGGTAGGGGTATTGGTCTGTTTCATATTGATTTTCGTTTTCATCTTTTATGGCAAAAGAAGGGGAAGGCTTTACGTTAGACCCATTTCCGGGCTTCAAGCTATGGATGAAGCCATAGGAAGAGCAACGGAGATGGGGAAGCCGATTTTGTTTTCTTCTGGTCTGGGGAAGATGGAAAGGGTGGCGACTATGGCGGCGATGAATATCTTAGGAAATGTGGCGCAGAAAGTAGCAGAATATAATACCCCGCTGATTTTTCCCAACTATGATCCTGTAGTAATGGCTGTGGCTCAGGAGGTGGTCAAGGAGGGATATACCCGGGCGGGTCATCCTGAGACTTATAATCCAGATAATATATTTTTTGTCACCTCAAGTCAGTTCGGATATGTTGCCGCGGTGGATGGGATTATGCTCAGACAAAGACCCGCGACCAATTTATTCTTAGGGACATTTGAAGCTGAGTCTTTGATTTTGGCCGAGACTGGAAATTCGATCGGTGCGGTTCAAATTGCTGGAACAGATTCGACCATTCAGCTTTCATTTTTCATCGTTGCCTGCGATTATACTTTGATCGGTGAAGAGCTTTTTGTTGCCAGCGGATATTTAACCCAAGACCCAATGGTTTTAGGGAGCATCAAAGGGCAGGATTGGTTAAAAATTTTAGTTATCGTCTTAATAATTTTGGGTGGTATTTTTGCCACATTAAATACTGGATTTTTTTCAAAGCTTTTTTCGATAGGATGAAAAGTGAGGAGATGTAGTCACGGGCCCCGGCTTAAGCGGGTGACCTATCTGGTATCACAGGTTGTCTCAACCTGTGATAATACAATAACACTCCACTCTTGCTTTAAATTATCGCTATGAGAAGACAGATTCCTATTTTGGTTTGTTTTTGTTTTGGTATATTTATGCTGGTTCAGTTTTTTGTCCCCCATAAATCCTTTATCTCCGCATATCAAAATGTTTTGGATTGGATGCAGATTGTTTATGTCTTCGCTTTATTAGTTGGAGTAGTTAGCTTTCTTTCGATCAATGGGAAAAAAGTTTCCTCTCGACAAAGAGGTTGGGGATATAATCTTTTTGGTCTTTTAGGGCTTTTCTTGATGGTCTTTTTTGGATTTTTCAAAGGGACAAGGGAGGGAACTTTATTTATGTGGGTCTTTGACCATCTTCAGGTGCCGATGCAGTCGACTATGTTTTCTTTGTTAGCTTTTTTTGTCGCCTCTGCGGCTTATCGAGGATTTAGAGCCAGAACTAAGGAGGCGACTTTGCTTCTTTTGTCTGCAGCCATAGTGATGTTGGGTCGAGTTCCCATTGGGAATATGATTCATTCAGCCATTCCCGATTTATCAGACTGGATTTTGAATTACCCTTCGATGGCTGCCAGAAGAGGAATTATTATCGGGATTGGGTTGGGGACGATTTCGACTTCTTTAAGGATAATTTTGGGAATTGAGAGGACTTATCTGGGGAGGGAATAAAGAAAGGGTTTAAAGGTTCAAAGGTTCAATGTTTTAAGAGTTTAGAAGTTTAAGAGTTTAAAAGCAGATAGTTGTAGAGATGGACCGTAGAATAATTTTTGTCTTAATCGCTTTTTCTGTCGCCTTTCCTTTGGTATTCAAGATAGGTTTGCCCAACAAGGTAACTGAAGAGGTTAAAAACGTTTATAATGCAATAAATATCCTGGATTCAGGCACAGTTGTGCTGGTCTCCTTTGACCATGAGGCTTCATCTTTGCCGGAGGTTAAGCCTATGGCTGAGGCTATCTTGAGGCATTGCTTTTCAAAGAAATTAAAAGTTATCAGCCTGGCTTTACTGGCTGAGGGAACTGTTATTGGAGATGAAATTACAAGAAATGTCGGGAGTGAATACAATAGAGAATATGGTAAAGATTATGTTTTCTTAGGTTTCAGACCTCAATACACTGCGGCGATTTTGGGTATGGGGGAAGATTTTCACAGAGTTTTTCCCCAGGATTATAAGGGGAACTCGACTTTTGAATTGGAGATCACCAAAAATATCAAAAATTATGATGATATTTACTTGATTATCTCTGTTGCTGACGGAGATTTGCCTTCTTACTGGATCAATTATGCTGGGGCAAGGTATCATAAAAAAATTGCCATTGCGGTTACTGCAGTGATGGCGACGAGCTACTATCCCTATTTGAGTTCAAATCAAATTTCAGGTATGGTGGGGGGATTGAAAGGGGCGGCTGAGTATGAGATTTTGATAAAAAAGCCGGGGATGGGTGGGAAGGGGATGGGTGCTCAATCGGTGGCTCATGCAGTTATATTGGCTTTAGTAATTTTGGGGAATATAAGCTATTTTTGGAGGGAGAAAAAGAAAAGGTAGTTGATCAAAAAATGTTTTGATTTCTAATTCCGCAACCTAAAGGTTGCGGCTACCAGTTCAGTGCTCCTCAGGGATTTTATCATCCCTAAGAGGAGATAAATAAAATTGTGTGGATGATAACATCCGCACCGAGCAATATATGGATATCGGGACTTTGATTTCAGCTTTGTTTACTTTGTTTATCTTCTCATTTTTGTATAAGGATAATCCCTTTTATAAACTGGCAGAATATCTTTTAGTTGGTATCTCAGTGGGATATTTTTTGGTAGTCGCTATAAATACTACGGTGATACCTAAACTTTTCACCCCTCTTTTCCAAGAAGGTCGTTGGGTCTATGTTATTCCCGGTGTTTTAGGGTTTTTTATGTTTTTAAGATTTTTGCCCAAACTTTCCTGGGTCTCCCGAATCTCTTTAGCCTTGATTATCGGAGCAGGTGCTGGAGTTTCAATTCCTGCAGTGATGCAGGCTCAGATTATAGCCCAGATGAAAGCCTCGATGCTTTCCTTTGCCTCAATCAATGGAATAATAGTGATGGCAGCTATCTCCACCACTTTAACCTATTTCTTCTTCTCCAAAGAACATAAAGGTTGGTTTGGTTTTTCAGCTAAGGTGGGGACATTGTTTTTAATGATATTTTTCGGCGCCACATTCGGCTATACCGTTATGTCTCGAATTTCTCTTTTAATTGGGAGAATGCAATTTCTATTGGGTGACTTTTTAGGGATAATAAAATAATGTTTTGTCCTCGATGTAAAAACAAAATGAGAGAGTTTTTAAGGCCTTATCACAAGCAGAGAAAATGGGTCTGTCCAAAATGTGGCAAGGCACGGTTTCAGAGAATTAAAAAATTAAAATAGTCTCACCCTTATGTCTTTTTTACCAAATAATCTTCTAAGAGTAGCTCTCCCCCCTGAATTGGAAGATGAAAGAAAACAGGCGTATATGTTTCTCAAATGGTATAAGGAGAGCAAAATCAGGAGGTGGATGGAATATGATAGGAGAAATGAAGACCTGATCAAATTGGCTGAGTCTAAACCCGGGCAAAAGATTTTGGATATTGGCTGTGCCTGGGGATATTCCCTGATGAGATTGAGTTCAATGGGGGTATTGGCTTATGGAATAGATGTAGATGTTCAGGCAATAGAATTTGGGAAGAGATTGGCTGAGTATAATGGTTACAAAGTTGACCTAAGATATGCTAATGCTAAAAGCTTACCTTTTGAAAATGAATATTTTGACACAATAATCTGTGCTGAGACTTTTGAGCATATTCCTTTGGAAAATCATTTAACTGTGTTTGGAGAGATGAAAAGGGTGATAAAAAAAGGGGGTAAAATAGTTTTATCTACCCCCAACCCTTATGGAGTGGCTGAAATAGGGAAATGGATAGGGGGGAAAATTCCCTTTTTTAGAGAGAAGTTCCCTGCCTCTTATAGGTCCCATCCCAAATCCTATACTTTTGAGACCGGGGATGAAATGGTCGATTTTTTGGTTACCAAAAAGGATTTAAAACAATATGCCAAGAAATTAAATTTAAAGATTATCAGAACCGACAATATCGTTTTTGTTTTGAAAATCTTTCCAGATTGGTTATTTTACCCGTTGGTTTTTATGGAGAAGATTTTGGAATCAACTCCTTTTTTAAAAAGTTTTGCATCCACCTCAGTTTATGTTTTTCAAAAAATCTAAAAATGAGGTTTAAAAATGGCTTTAGAAAAAGAGGATATTGACGCCTTAGGGGAGGCTCTGGAGGCGATAGGGAATTTGTTTGAAAATGAGTTTGCCAAACTCAATCAAAGATTGACTTTGTTAGAAAAATATCTGTCCACGAAAGAACCTGATGGTAAAGTTTATAAACAAGAGTTTTACGAGTTAAAAAAAGATACCCAGGAGATAAGAGAGTTTTTAGAATCTTTTGATGTAAGGATGGCTCGGATCGAGCAGAAGGTGATTGATATTCAGAGGGAAGCTCAAGAGGGGGGTATAAGTGAAATCAAAAATGATTTATTTCTCATTCAGAAAGAGTTGGAATTCATCAGAAATGATACTAAAGAGATTTTGGAATCCAAAGAATTTTTAGATAAAAAGATGAAGGAGCTGGATGAGAGGCTGAGGAGATTGGAGGGGGAGAAATTTGTTTAAATTGGGTATTGAGTATCACAGGTTGTCCCAACCTGTGATAACACAATTGATGACAGAGAGGTATTCGGTTAAACATCGCGTAGGGGTGGAGCTTATCTCCACCCGTTCCACACAGGGCGGAGTTAAACTCCGCCCCTACGCGAATTTTCAGAAAGGAGATTGAATTTTGAGAAAAGATAAAAAAATTTTATTGTGGGTGTTGGTCCTTTCTCTTCTGTTTTTTTCCTGCCTTAAAGCTAAATATCAAGACCGGACTGCGATAATCTATGCTTTTGGGGTAGAAGGAAAGCTTTTAAGAAGCCAGATGAGTTTGGAGGATAGTCTTTTCACCTGTGGGAGGATTTTCTGGATAGGTAAAATCGTGAACAAAAAAGTTGTTGTAGTTAACTCAGGCATCGGGATGACTAATGCGGCTTTAAGCACTCAACTTTTGATCGATAAATATAAGCCCAGAGAGATAATTTTCACCGGCATCTGCGGAGGAGTTGATCCTCAAAATCGAATTGGAGATATTATTATCCCGGAAAGGTGGGCTACCCACGATTTTGGTTATTACGATTCGAGTGGCTTTTCTATCGATAAAATTCCGGTTATTTTGCCTAAAAAGACCACAATGGACACTTTGATCTTTTTTGATGTGGACAGAGAACTTTTTTATAAAGCTCTGAATATACAAAAGAAAGCTAATCTGGAATTTAAACCCATATTAGACCGAATCCCTCAACAGCAGTTCGGGGGGAATGGGGTTAGTGGGAACTCTTTTATCGATCAGGTCGAAAAAAGAAGGTGGCTGAAAGAGAAGTTGGATGCTCAGATTGTGGATATGGAATCAGCTGCCGCAGTTCAAGCAGCCAATATAAATGGTGTTCCGATATTAGTAGTTCGTTCTTGTTCCGATTTAGCCGGAGGATCCGGCTCTTCCACCGCAGGGATAGAGATGGAGTCTTTTATGAAGGTAGCCGCGGATAATAGTGCAAGTTTTGTGATAGAATTGCTGAGAGTTTTAAATGAGAAGTGGTGAATAAAAAGTGAACACGTTGCTTAGATAGTGCACCAGTCTTGCTGGTGCACGACCCGGCACTTGGTCACAAGCCCGCCCCGAAGGCGGATCCCGCCAAAAAGGCGGGACAAGACTCGTGAGCTATCGGGTTTACATTATCAAGGCTAAAGCCTTGAGTTACAGTACCGATAGGGCGCCGGTCTTGCTGACGCCTAAACGTTAGATGCCAACAGTTTTCTCTTGACAAACCTTTCAAAAAGTTTATTTTAGTTTTGTTTAAAAATTGAGGTATCATCCGATACTTTTGATAGTCGCCACCCTAGCTCAGTTGGTAGAGCAACGGACTGAAAATCCGTGTGTGCGCAGTTCGATTCTGCGGGGTGGCAGTTGAATGGTTGATAGTGGATGGTTCATAGTTAATAGTAAAAGCGATGAGGTCATCTCTTAAATTTTTAAGAGGGGATGGGCAGAGTAAAAGAATGTTGAATAATAAAATCAATTATGTAAGATTTCTTTTTTTAATCTTCTTTTTCCTTTTGATAATCTCTTTGGACTGTGAGAAAAGATTTCAAGGAACGGATTATTATCCTTTGAAAATGGGGAATAATTACGAGTATTCGGGTAGTATGGGTAAAAGTGCGGTGACCAATGAAATCGGAGACGAAAAAGAAAAGGTTTATGTTATATCTTTCTATGATCAGACTGGGAATGTCGCCTGGACTGAGGAGTTTGTAGCTAAAGAGGGGAAGGTTTTCTTAAGGAGCTTTAACCCCGCCAAACCGGTGATGCCCACTTTTAGCTTCTTTCCCCCTTTGCCTTTTACCCCTGTTTCTAATAAGGTCGGGGACAAAGAAGTTTTCCAAATATCTGAATATCACGCTGATAGTTCCGTAGTCAATCTGAAAGTGAAAGTGGACTATGCTATAGAGGGAATTGAGGATCTTTCAGTTCCCGCAGGGAATTTTAAAAAGTGTATTAAGATGAGAATAACCTATACCTATCTGGATACTACTTCATTTAAGTTTATGGAAGGGGATAACTGGTGGTGGTATGCTAAAAGGGTAGGGATGGTGAAGTATCAGGTCATGGGCGGCTCGGGCGAACTTTTATCGGCAAAAATAGGAGATAAAAGTTATCCATAAAAATAAATTTTGGTTTCTGGTTAACAGTAAATAGTAAATGGAAAAAGGATTATGTCGAAACAGCAAGGGTTTCGACCTACTAATCACTCTTTCACTTTATCACTTAGTCACTTAACTTGCCACCGTAGCTCAGTTGGTAGAGCAAGGGTTTCGTAAACCCTAGGTCAGCGGTTCGATCCCGCTCGGTGGCTTGTGCCTTCGGCAGGTGGTTGGCAGATGGTGGATAGTGAATAAGGAATTGTAACAAAGAAAAATATAGTTACTTATTGATGTTTTTTTAACAACATTAAATTCTATAAGTAGTCAAAATGTGGTGGAAGGATTTGGTGAAAATCTTAGGACCTTGCGAGTATACCGTAGAAAACTATGCTAAAGCCATTGAGAAAGTTTATGAAGCTTGGGTTAAATGTGGGTCTTATAAAGAAGTGGCAAGTCTTTACGGCATTTCTGAAAATACAGCTCGCCATCTTGTAGACTGCGCAATGAACAAAACACCCAGATTACTATCTGGTTTTTCGTGCCCGATCAAACCCGGACTCCTCGTAAAAATCACAGGATCTTCTGCAATCACGAAAGAGAATGAAGAGAAAGCAATAAGAAGAGTGTATGACCTTTATCTGGAATGTGGTTCATTCAAAGAGGTAGGCCGAAGACTTGGGCTAAGGGCTGAACTTGTAGCTAGAATTCTTGATTATGGGGAGAACTGCAAAGTAATACCTAAAATAGAGAAAATAATAATCAAGCCCGAACACCTTGCAAAGATCACAGGGTCTTCTGAAATCACGAAAGAGAATGAGGAAAAGGCTATAATGAAACTGTATGACCTCTATCTAGAATTTGGCACATTCAAAAAGGTAAGTGAAAGACTAGGGTTGAAGGCTACACTTGTATCTAGAATTCTTGATTATGGAAAAAACAAAAAATTAATACCTAATCTAGAAAAAAGGCAAGCGGAACTACCGGATAAAAGCTTACTGAAACTCTCGAATGACAAAAAAGAGAAAATTTTGATGATTCGAAGACTGTACGATGAACTGGGCACGTTAGAGGCGGTGGCTCAGAGAGTTGGTCTCACAAGACAGAGGGTGCATCAAATTCTACTTGACGGAAAAATTTTTGGTTTATTTAAGAATGTGCCGTAATCGACAATTAGTAACCAGTTGACTGACATTCCTCTCCAAGCTTATAGCCCCACCTTGAGGCAAGGTGGGACTACCGGATTACGGGATATTTGACAATCCAAACGTAATTTTTTCAAATATATAAATAAGTGAAAGATTGACAAAGAGTTAACTCTTTGAATCAACGATTTTCCAATTAAGTTCATTTTTTTCAAACTATAACTTTAAATTCCCCGTATAAACTTTTTGGATTGAAGAAAAAAGACTTGACAAAGGAGTGTTGAAGTATTATAATATAAATGCCGATAATAGATTATGGAAACCTATGGGGTGAATTGAAAAGGTAAAGGTGTTAGTGAGAAAGAATTCGGTTGTTTTGAAAATTTTTAAAGATTTTACTTGACATTTGTGTCAGGACTTGTATATTGAAAGTCTGCCTGGTATATTTGTCGGCAGACTTTTTTTGTCTCAACTTAAAAGTTGAGCAAAATAAACTTGCTCTTTGAAAATAGAATAGCGTGCATAGGTCGACAAGATGATGTGGGCTCTAAAAAAGCCAATTCTTATCGAACAATGCAAATACTCTTTATAAGAGTGTTTGTTCTGAATTTTTATGGAGAGTTTGATCCTGGCTCAGAACGAACGCTGGCGGCGTGCCTCATACATGCAAGTCGTGCGAGAAAGCCCTGAGCAATCGGGGTGAGTAAAGCGGCGAACGGGTGAGTAACACGTGGGTAACCTGCCTTCAAGATGGGGATAAGCTCCCGAAAGGGGGTCTAATATCCAATAACATCTCAAGGAGACATCTTCTTGGGATCAAAGATAGCCTATACTCGTAAGCTATCGCTTGAAGATGGGCCCGCGGTCCATTAGCTGGTTGGTGAGGTAATGGCTCACCAAGGCTCCGATGGATAGCCGGCCTGAGAGGGTGTACGGCCACACTGGGACTGAGATACGGCCCAGACTCCTACGGGAGGCAGCAGTAGGGAATATTGCGCAATGGGCAAATGCCTGACGCAGCGACGCCGCGTGGGCGATGAAGTTCTTCGGAATGTAAAGCCCTGTCAGAGGGGAAGAAACTCCTTTAAGGGAATACCTTAAAGGACTGACGGTACCCTCAGAGGAAGCTCCGGCCAACTCCGTGCCAGCAGCCGCGGTAATACGGGGGGAGCAAGCGTTGTTCGGAATCACTGGGTGTAAAGGGTGCGTAGGTGGGTAGGTAAGTCAGATGTGAAAATCTTAGGCTCAACTTAAGACCTGCATTTGAAACTGCCTGTCTTGAGTACGGGAGAAGGAAGTGGAATTCCTGGTGTAGCGGTGAAATGCGTAGATATCAGGAGGAACACCTGTGGCGTAGGCGGCTTCCTAGTCCGATACTGACACTGAGGCACTAAAGCTAGGGGAGCAAACAGGATTAGATACCCTGGTAGTCCTAGCCATAAACGTTGGGCACTAGGTGTTGGAGGTATTGACCCCTTCAGTGCCGAAGCTAACGCATTAAGTGCCCCACCTGGGGAGTACGGTCGCAAGGCTGAAACTCAAAGGAATTGACGGGGGCCCGCACAAGCGGTGGAGTATGTGGTTCAATTCGACGCAACGCGAAGAACCTTACCTGGGTTTGACATCCCGATGAAAGCCTCAGAGATGAGGTCCCCCAGCGATGGGCATCGGGACAGGTGCTGCATGGCTGTCGTCAGCTCGTGCCGTGAGGTGTTGGGTTAAGTCCCGCAACGAGCGCAACCCTTGTCCTTAGTTGCTATCTCCGAGCAATCGGGGAGCACTCTAAGGAGACTGCCAGTGATAAGCTGGAGGAAGGTGGGGATGACGTCAAGTCCTCATGGCCCTTACGTCCAGGGCTACACACGTACTACAATGGCCGGTACAGAAGGCTGCAAAGCCGCAAGGTTGAGCTAATCCCCAAAACCGGTCTCAGTTCAGATTGGAGTCTGCAACTCGACTCCATGAAGGCGGAATCGCTAGTAATCGCGGATCAGCAGGCCGCGGTGAATACGTTCCCGGGCCTTGTACACACCGCCCGTCAAGCCATGGAAGTCGGGGGTACCCGAAGTCTCCGATTTATCGGAGCCGAAGGTAAAACCGATGACTGGGGCTAAGTCGTAACAAGGTAGCCGTAGCGGAAGCTGCGGCTGGATCACCTCCTTTCTAAGGAGTTAATGGTGTACTAAAGTTAACCCTATGGGTCAATCGCATCAATCTTTTGGCATATGCACGCTATATTAAATTCTTTTATCTGGCGCTGGATTAGTTATAGTTCTATCAAGTAATAACTATAACTTAAAAAAGCCTATAGCTCAGTTGGTTAGAGCATCCCGCCTCAGGCGGGAAAGTATGATTAAACCAACCAAACTAAAGGTCTAAGAAATGGGCCTATAGCTCAGTTGGTTAGAGCGTCCGCCTGATAAGCGGGAGGTCAGTGGTCCGATCCCACTTAGGCCCAGGGATAAAGTTTAAAAGTTTAGGAGTTTAAAAGTTTAAACCTCTAAACTGATTTTCGGGGAATTAGCTCAATTGGGAGAGCGTCGGCTTTGCAAGCCGAAGGTTACCGGTTCGATCCCGGTATTCTCCAAAAGACATAAAAGAAAACATTTTTGGATGATAAATTTTTAAAATGCACGAATTAGATCGTAGATATTAATATTGTTCTTTGACAATTTCATAGATAGTCGGGTGAGCATCTTCTGACCTTAGGATTTTTGGTCAAGTTACTAAGGGCGCATGGTGGATGCCTTGGCACCAGAAGGCGATGAAGGACGTGGTAAGCTGCGATAAGCCTCGGTGAGGTGCAAACAACCTCAGATCCGGGGATCTCCGAATGGGGAAACCCATCTCGCTTAATAGCGGGATATCCCCCGGTGAATACATAGCCGGGTGGAGGCGAACGAGGGGAACTGAAACATCTAAGTACCCTCAGGAAAAGAAAACGAAGTGATTCTCTCAGTAGCGGCGAGCGAAAGGGGAAGAGCCTAAACCGGCCAGCACGTTAAAGCCTGTACGCTTTGTGCTGCCGGGGTAGTGGGGTTCCAGATCAAAAAAGGTGCAGTCTTTTTTGAAGAGTTACCAATTTATCTTTTAGCCGAACAGTCTGGGAAGACTGACCATAGATGGTGAAAGTCCAGTAGGCGAAAAAAGATAAACTCTTCTGGCTGGAATTCCCAAGTAGTACGGGACACGGGAAATCCTGTATGAATCTGCCCAGACCACTGGGTAAGGCTAAATACTATCTGGTGACCGATAGTGAACCAGTACCGTGAGGGAAAGGTGAAAAGTACTCCTGGCGGAGAGTGAAATAGAACCTGAAACCATGTGCTTACAAGCTGTGGGAGCTTTCCTTTTAACCTTCGGGTTAAAAGAAGGGTGACCGCGTGCCTATTGAATAATGATCCGGCGAGTTACTTGTATGTTGCTGGTTAACCCAAAGACTGGGGTAGCCATAGCGAAAGCAAGTCCGAAATGGGCGAACCTTCCCCGCCTTTGGCGGGGGAGAAAGTAGCATGCAGTAGACCCGAAGCCAGGTGATCTATGCATGGCCAGGATGAAATCTCGGTAACACGAGATGGAGGTCCGAACCCACTTGCGTTGAAAAGCGAGGGGATGAGCTGTGCATAGGAGTGAAAGGCTAATCAAACCTGGAGATAGCTGGTTCTCCCCGAAATAGTTTTAGGGCTAGCCTCGCTTAAAAAAGTAACGGAGGTAGAGCACTGGATGGGTTAGGGGCCCTACAAGGTTACCAACCCCAACCAAACTCCGAATGCCGTTTACTTGTTTAGCGGGAGTCAGGCAGTGGGGGATAAGCTTCATTGCCGAAAGGGAAACAACCCAGACTACCAGCTAAGGTCCCCAAGTGCAAGCTAAGTGACAAAGGATGTGGGATTACCGAGACAACTAGGATGTTGGCTTAGAAGCAGCCATCATTTAAAGAGTGCGTAACTGCTCACTAGTCAAGCGGTCCTGCGCCGATAATTCATGGGACTAAGCTTGCCACCGAAGCTGTAGATTAAAGCAGTTTGAAAGTTTAACGGTTTAAAGATTTCGATCTTCAAACTTCAAACTTTCAACTCAAAACTGTTTTAGTGGTAGGGGAGCATTCTACTGTAGGATGAAGTTCCATCGTAAGATGGGATCGACGAGGTAGAAGAGATTATGCCGGAACGAGTAGCGATAATGCCGACGAGAAATCGGCACACCGCAAACCTAAGGTTTCCTGAGGAAGGTTAATCCGCTCAGGGTAAGTCGGTCCCTAAGCCGAGGCCAAAGGGCGTAGGTGATGGGAAAGCCGTCAACATTCGGCTACCACCTGAAGGGCGTCTGAGCCATGGGGTGACGCAGAAGTGGAAGCCAGCCACGGGTTGGAAGTCGTGGTCTAAGCCGGTAGGAGTTCCTGATAGGCAAATCCGTCAGGATTATCCGAGAGGTGATAGGGAGTCCGCAAGGACATAAACTGGCTATAAGCAGGCTGCCGAGAAAAACCTCTAAGCAAGTCTTTTGGGTGACCGTACCGTAAACCGACACAGGTAGGTGAGGAGAAGATCCTAAGGTGCTCGAGCTAACCCTCGTTAAGGAACTAGGCAAAATAGCCTCGTAACTTCGGGATAAGAGGTGCCCATAGTAGGTGAGTCCCCTTGCGGGATGAGCCCAATTGGGTCGCAGTAAAGAGGCTAGGGCGACTGTTTACTAAAAACACATGTCTCTGCTAAGCCGTAGCAAGGCGATGTATAGGGACTGACACCTGCCCGGTGCTGGAAGGTTAAGGGGAAAGGTTAGTCTGAAAAGCAATTTTTGGGCGAAGCTTTAAACCGAAGCCCCAGTAAACGGCGGCCGTAACTATAACGGTCCTAAGGTAGCGAAATTCCTTGTCGGGTAAATTCCGACCTGCACGAATGGTGTAACGATCTGGGCGCTGTCTCAACGAGGGACTCGGCGAAACTGTAGTAGCGGTGAAGATGCCGCTTACCCGCATCGGGACGGAAAGACCCCGTGAACCTTTACTATAACTTGACATTGGGTTTTGGTCAGGCATGTGTAGCATAGGTGGGAGACAGAGAAATCCTGGCGTTAGCTGGGATGGAGTCAACCTTGAAATACCACCCTTGCTTTATCGGGATTCTAACCTAGGTCCGTGAATCCGGATCGGGAACAGTGTCTGGCGGGTAGTTTGACTGGGGCGGTCGCCTCCTAAATGGTAACGGAGGCGCCCAAAGGTTCCCTCAAGCTGGTTGGTAATCAGCTGTAGAGCGTAAAGGCATAAGGGAGCTTAACTGCGAGACCTACAAGTCGAGCAGGTGCGAAAGCAGGGCTTAGTGATCCGGCGGTTCCGCGTGGAAGGGCCGTCGCTCAACGGATAAAAGGTACTCCGGGGATAACAGGCTGATCTCCTCCGAGAGTTCACATCGACGAGGGGGTTTGGCACCTCGATGTCGGCTCATCGCATCCTGGGGCTGGAGAAGGTCCCAAGGGTTTGGCTGTTCGCCAATTAAAGCGGTACGTGAGCTGGGTTTAGAACGTCGTAAGACAGTTCGGTCCCTATCTGATGCGGGCGCAGGATATTTGCGGGGAGCTGTCCTTAGTACGAGAGGACCGGGATGGACGAACCTCCGGTGTACCAGTTGTCTCGCCAGAGGCATCGCTGGGTAGCTGTGTTCGGAAGGGATAAGCGCTGAAGGCATATAAGTGCTAAGCCCACCCCAAGATTAGATATCCCTCTCTCGCCTTCGGGCGGGAGACTTAAGGCTCCTGGTAGATTACCAGGTTGATAGGTCGCAGATGTAAGGCCAGTAATGGCTTGAGTCGAGCGATACTAATAAGCCGTGCGACTTGACCAAATAAAATTTTTGAGGTCAAAAATATGCTTGCCCGATTTTTCTATGAATAAGTTTTGTAGGCACGGACTTGACCGTACCTATCTTGATATTTTTTAGATTGGTGGGTAGGTTTGTGAACTGTTAACCATTTACTATAAACTATCTACCAGTCGAAGACTTTTCCGGTGGCTATGGCGAGGGGGAAACACCTGTTCCCATTCCGAACACAGAAGTTAAGCCCCTCAGCGTCGATGATACTTCCCTGGAGACGGGGTGGGAAAGTAGATCGCTACCGGGAGTGAAAATTCCTTCCGACTAAAGGTCGGAAGGAATTTTAGTTTATAGTTCACAGTTGAATAACAAATGATTAATGCCAAATTACTATAACTAACGTAATTGACCTGGGGTTCGTAGCGCCCGACGTTTCTGTCGGGCGTTTTTATTTGAATTTAAAGTTAAAAAAACCTCTATTGATTTTTTGAAATTTTTTATATATTGAAGTCCAATTTGAATGTTGTGACTTTTTATTACATAACTTGGAAATTATCAACGCTAATAGCTTCGGGAATTCCCCCGCCTGTGGCGGGGTCTTGAAACTATTCCCGAAGCATCGGAAAGAGGTGAAATGGTATGAAAAAGAAGAATCCTTGGGTGGCAGCGGTGTTAAACTTTATCCTCCCTGGAATCGGTTTCGCTTATCTGGGTACAAACGCTCTGGTTTTATGGGGAATTGTTTATTTTATCTGCACTTTAGTTGGGGCGCTCGCCATCCATAATGTTATTATGGAGATGCTCGGGAAGCCATGGTTTTTGGGCTTTGCTTTACTGGGTGATTTCTCATTCGCCGCAATTACTTTTTATCTGACAGAAATTTTTAACAAAAGCATCCAGACAATAGGGGAAGAGTCTCCTGTAAAGAGTCTGTAACCTGGATTTAGTATCCTGGGATCCCAGTGTGTCAGGCGAGCGGCGGTTACTAAAGATTTGAACGTGGCAGGCTATCCCACCCTTCTCCGGAAAAACAAACCTTCAAATACTTTTTGGGAGACGAAGGTCAAGCATGGTGAAGTCTGCTTGACATAGCAAGGAAATACCACACACTTATTTTTGTGAGGTAGATCGATATGAGAAAGAAGAATCCGTGGGTGGCGGCGATTTTGAACTTTTTCTTTCCTGGAATAGGTTTCGCCTATTTGGGTTCAACAGCTCTTATTGTGGGAGGAATGGTTCTTTTCATTTCCGATTTTGCCATTTCGATAATATACTACAAGCATACTGTGGGGATGGCTGGAAGACCTTCGTATTGGGTCTGGTCAATATTGGGTGCTTTGGCGTTGGCGGTGATCACTTTTGTTCTGACAAAAATTATCAATAAAGGCTCATCGTAGGTCGGGCTATCTAGGATTGCCTGACATTTAAGGTGGTATGTGATAACACAAGTTGAGACAACTTGTGTTACCAAGTTTATTTTGCATGGCTAAAGCCATGCCCTATAATTTTTCAATGTTAATGGTTTATAGCTTAGGTAGGCTTTCAATAATAAATATAGTCGGGTAGCTTTGCAACCCGACCTACAAGCTATTTGAAAGGAGGTTTCTGTGGCTTATGTGAATCAAAAAAACTTAGAGGAAAAAAGTAAAGTCTGGGGAAAAGCTATTACCTCTTATAATACTCATAAGATGATTTTGGATGTTTCTCATTCCGCCCTTTTAGTTATCGATATGCAAAATTTCTTTTTAGACCCTAAAAGCCCTACTTTCACTGAAGGGGGGCTGGCTATTTTGCCAAATGCGAAGAAGGTCATCTCGGCTTTCAGAAAAAGAAAAAGGTCGGTAATTTATACTACCCACGAGCACAAAAGTATGGAAATAGATGGAGGGATTTTAGGATGGTGGTGGGAAGGGATGTGTATAGAAGGGACCAAAGAAGCCGAGGTTCATCCAGAAATTTCTCCTCTTCCCCAGGAGAAAATTGTCAAAAAGCATCGATATAGCGCTTTCTATAACACTGATCTTGAGATTGTCCTCCGTTGTCTGGGGATAAAAGATTTAGTAATCAGTGGGATTATGACCAACCTCTGTTGCGAATCGACGGCTCGAGATGCCTATTTCAGGGACTTTAAAGTCTTTTTCCTTATGGATGGAACCGGGACAGTAAATGAGGATTTACATCTTTCTTCTTTGAAAAATCTGGCTTTTGGATTTGCTTACGTTACGACTACAAACAAGATATTAAAGATGTTAGCTTAAGTTTGTCTTTTGATGCATCCCGCCAAAGGCGGGATGCTACTAATAGCTTCGGGAATTCCCCCACCTTTGGTCTTCGACCCTGAGGGCTCAGACCCGAAGGGTGGGGTCTTGAGACTATTCCCAAGGCATCAGAGACAACCTCACCCTAACCCTCTCCTTTTTAAGGAGAGGGTTAGGGTGAGGTCACCTATTTAATGTAGTTCATAGTGGTCGAACTGCCAAAGACAGGAGTCGCAATCCGACCTACCTGATATTGAAAAGATTTCAACTTATCTTAAAGAGCATCGTAGAATAGTCAAAGATGGAGGTGTGATATGAGTAAAATCAAATTTTTACTAATCGTTGTTTCTATTTTTATCCTGATTGTGCCCAGGGCTTGGTCGGAAATGACTTTGGACCAAATTATGTCCAAACATTTAGAGGCTTTGGGTGGATGGGAGAAAATATCTGCCATAAAAACGGAGATGGTCAAATCTAAAGTCAAAACCGGGGGATTGGAAGGGGAAGTAATCTTCTGGACTAAATATCCGGATAAGATCAAACAACAGACCGACTTTTCAATATTCAAACAGACCATTGTTTACGATGGGAAGACCGCCTGGATCAAAGATCAGAACGGAAAGGTGAGGGAGTTGGTGGGACAGGAAAAGATCAATTTGCAGAAGGGGTTGTTCTTTGACAACTTCAGCTATCTTTTGAAAGATAAGGGTGGAAAATTAAACTATTTGGGTGAAAAGGAAATCGAAGGGAAAAAATATTACATAGTTGAAGCTACCCCGGATATCGGGGATCCGAGAACCCTTTACATCAACCCAATGACCTTCTTGATCGATCGATATGAGGAGAAATACGATATGATTCCGATAACTGTTTTCTGCGACGATTATAGGAGAATAGAAGGGGTGCAAGTCCCTTTTCATATTCTCCAGAGCACCGGCAAAAAAGAATATGATACAGATATTTATTTAACTGAAGTATCAGTTAATCCTCTTTTAGATGACCAACTCTTCTCTCAACCGAAAGAAGAGGCTAAAGATTGGGTTTTTCCTTCAGGACAAAACTTTGTCGTTGTTCCTATCGAGCTGAACAGCAATCATATCTATGTAAAGGTGAAAATCAATGATTCAGCTTTTCTATATTTTATCTTAGACACCGGTGCTGGCGCCTCCTGTATCGATAGGGACAGAGCCAAACAGATGGGTCTGGTTCCAGTTGGAAAATTCGAAGCCCGAGGGGTGGGTGGATCCGATAGCGCCTCTATTTTAAAATTGGATAAACTCAGTTTAGATGGGCTGGACATTTTCAATCAGACGGTGGTGGCAATTTCTTTCAAGGAATTGAATAAATATGAAGGTCGAGAGATCGACGGGATTTTGGGTTACGATTTCATCAGCCGATTTGTGGTAGAAATAGATTATCAAAATAATTTGCTCAAATTATACGATGCAGAATTTTATCGATATAAGGGAGAAGGGCAAACTTTCGACATTTCTTTGGATGGAAATGTTCCGGGGATAAAAGGATTAGTAGATGGGAAAATCGAAGGATACTTTCATATCGATACTGGCTCTCGCTCCGGATTGGATTTGCACGCTCCCTTTGTTGACAAGTATGGTTTTATGAAACAATATCCCAAGCATCTGGACACTTTCTCCGGAGTGGGAGTGGGAGGAAAAAGCAAAGGGGTGATCTCCAGAATAAAAAGCTTTCAGTTGAGGAATTTTGTCATACCCGAGCCGATAACCGGTTTTTCATTGGCTGAAGAGGGGGCATTTGCCTCGGTCAAAACAGATGGAAATATCGGCGGAGGAATATTGAAAAGATTCAAAGCGATTTTTGACTATTCTAAAAGCCAGATAATCTTAGAGAAAAATTCCAATTTCGATTTGCCGGAAAAGTATGATATGTCCGGGATGTGGCTGGTAGCTGAGAACGGAAAAGTTTATGTGACTAAAGTATTGAAAGATTCCCCAGCAGAGAAAGCTAAAATTAAGGAAGGGGACGAAATTATCTCAATAAATAATGTTTCGACTTCTCAGTATAGTTTAGAACAGATCCGCGAGATGTTTAAAGGAAAAGAAAATGAGAGATTCAAACTAAAAATCAAAAGTGGAGAAAGGGCAAAAGAGACTGAGTTAACTTTGAAGAGTTTAATTTAATTGTGTTTAACCTAAAAAACATTTAAGTAAGTTGGGCTACTGCAGGTTGCCCGACATTTAAGGCTGGAATTTTGTTCATTCGGGAATTGGAATTCCCGAATGTGATATAGATAACACAAGTTGAGACAACTTGTGTTATCGGCTTGTCAAAAATGTCTCACAGCTGATTATAAGGATTAAGCGGATGTAAAAGTCTAAATCAGTAGCTCGGGCTACCTCGGGGTGGCCCACACTTAAGTCTTGGATAAACCTGATGGTCATTGACTATTTATTCGATACTGTGTTGGGTCGGGGGGTTGAACCCCTGACCCTTATCCGGACAGGGGTGCAACCCCTGTCCGAACACTGGTATTTGTGTCAATCTTTTCCGCAATCTTCATAAGGTTTATACTCCATTTCTTACTCAAAAATCATTTCTTAAGAGTGGAAAAAAACTCTGCTTGACTTAATCTTAAGAAAAGATTTATATTAAACTGAAATACAAGGAGCTTTGGTGGTTTTATCCTCTTTTGAGAAGAATCAAAAATTTGCCCCGCAAATAGGGCTAAAAGATCCAGTTAAATATCTCAAAGGGGTGGGACCGACCAAGGCTTTAGCTTTGAATTCAGTGGGTATAGAAACAGTTGAGGATTTATTATATTATATCCCTCGAAGATATTTGGATAGGAGCAACATAACTCCAATCAGTAAACTACAAGTAAATTCCCATGCGACAGTGATGGGAGGGGTTCATTCTTTCGGGATTAAGAGAGGAAGGAAAACAAGATTTTTGGTGATTTTGAAGGATGAGACTGGATTTTTGAGCTTGATCTGGTTTGAGGGGATAAGATATGTCCAGAACAGATTCAAAGAAAATGATTTAGTGGTGGCTTCTGGGGAGGTGAGGTTTTATGATGGCTTACAGATAGCTCATCCGGAATTTGAAATCGTTTCTCGGCAGACAAATGCAAAAGAGAAAGGATTCGATTTGATCCACACCGGAAGGGTCATTCCTATTTATCCATCCACTGCTGAACTCAAAAAGGTCTATTTAGATAGCCGGGGCTTAAGAAGGGTTCTAAAACCCTTGTTGGACAAAACTTCGCTTCAGATAGAGGAGACTTTGCCTTCATATCTTGTCACCGAGATAAACCTTTTACCCCTTTGGGACGCATTGAAAAATGTCCATTTCCCGGAAAATCTCGAAATGGCAGAAAAAGCCCGGCAGAGACTGGCTTTTGATGAGCTTTTCTTTTTAGAGCTTTCCTTAGCTATTAGGAAAAATCGGCTGAAAAAATCTGAGGATGGGATTTCATTCAAACCCAACTGGGTATTAGTCAAGAAGCTTCTGAAGAACCTGCCTTTTCAATTGACCGAAGCTCAAGGAAAGGTTTTAAGGGAGATAACCGATGATATGACCTCTCCCCAAGTGATGAACCGGCTTTTGCAGGGGGATGTTGGTTCGGGAAAGACTGTGGTGGCATTGATCTCCATACTTATCGCCGTTGAAAGTGACTATCAGGCGGCTATTATGGCTCCCACTGAGATTCTGGCAGAACAACATTTTTTAACCATTCATAAGATGTTAGAATCCTTGGGGGTTAAAATAGCACTTTTGACCAGTTCTATCACTGGATCTGAAAGGAGTAAAGTTTTAGACCAGATCCAATCGGGAGAGGCTAAAGTTATTATCGGAACCCATGCTCTGATCGAAGAAAAGGTCAAATTCTTTAACTTAGGTATGGTGATAATCGATGAACAGCATAGATTTGGGGTTTTGCAAAGAGCTAAGCTTAGAAAGAAGGGGATAAAGCCCGATGTTTTAGTGATGACCGCTACTCCCATACCCAGAACCTTGGCTTTGACTTTATATGGTGATTTAGATGTTAGCACTATCGACCAGATGCCTCCGGGGAGGAAAGAGATAAAGACCACCCTCTGGGATGATAGTTCCTCCTCAAAATTATATCAACTGGTGGAAGAAGAATTGAATAAAGGGCATCAAGCCTATATTGTCTATCCTTTGGTGGAGGAGTCTGAAATCTTGGATTTAAAGGCGGCGACAGAGAGCTTTGAATTTTTGAAAAAAGAGATTTTCCCTCATAGAAGATTAGCCCTGCTTCACGGTCGGATCAAAAGCTTGGAAAGGGAAGCTATTATGCAAGATTTCCGGGATGGTAAATACGATATTCTGGTCTGCACTACGGTGATCGAAGTGGGATTGGATATTCCCAATGCTACTGTTATGATTATCGAACATGCGGAGAGATTCGGACTATCACAATTGCATCAACTCCGGGGGAGGATCGGAAGAGGAGGAGACCAATCCTATTGTATTTTGAAGGCGGACTTTCCAATTTCACAGGAAGCTAAAAAGAGGTTGAACGCCTTATGTTCCACCAATGATGGGTTCAAGATTGCGGAGTGGGATTTGAAATTGCGGGGTCCGGGAGAGTTTTTGGGCACCAGACAGCACGGATTGCCTAAGTTTAAAATTGCAGATATTATCTCAGATTTAAATCTACTTTATTTAGCCCGGGATTGGGCTTTTAAAATTGTAAAAGAGGATCCCACCCTATCCTCAAAAGAAAATGCTTGCCTAAAACAGAATTTTTTAGTTAAATATAGGGAAAGGCAAAAGCTTTTGGACATAGGTTAAGGTGAAGTCTCTTTTCTAAAGGAGAGCTTTTTATGAAATTTCTTTTTATCAAAGAGGAGATAAAATTCACCGGGGAACAACTCACCTCTCATTGGGCTTATAAAAACTATGACCTTTTGGGGGAGAATATAGTTGCTTTCATAGGTCCCTGTGAAATAGAGGAAAGATATATAGTCGGGATAGATCATTGGAAGAAAAAGACCCAGATCAAAAGCGAAAAAATGCTTCATTTTGTAGTGGAGCATTTCGATTTAGATCTGGAAAAGGCGATCTTAAAACAGAAACTTTTGGTTTCCGTCCTTAAAGATAAGTTAAATCACCGACTCAAAGGGGATTTTTTTCAGAGATGGGGGGATGACATCTATGATGAGGATTTCAAGCTAACTATCTCCACTGCAGTAAGAACCAAGGTCTCTACCAAGATCCATTTGGGAATAAACATATCCAGCAGAAATACTCTAGTGAAGACCAAAGGGTTGGAAGATTATGGTATCGATCCGGAGGAGATAGCCTCAGTGGTGATGAACCAATATAGATTGGACATAAGAAGAACCAGTGAAAGATTAGTTAAGACCAGAGCTATAGAATAAAGGATTAGGGAGAAATATGAAATACAAGGATAAAGTAGAAAAGCTTTTAGCTGACACCAAGAAGTGCGCTAAGACCTTAGAGGATCTAATCTCAGATACAGAAGACATTGACCTTCAGAGGATCCTAAAGAAAATCGATGCACAGCTAATGGATGCCCAGCACAATTTGGTTTTAGCCAAAAAGCTGGCTGAAGAGAAGATCAGGCACTAATCTACCTCAAAAAAGTCTAATTGTTTACTATTTTGATAACATTTTTTTCTATTATAATAATCTAAAAGGTTTCTATTACTTATGAAAAAATCTATTGAATTAGAACTTTTGCCTAATTGGTGTTCAAGAGGATATCGCGTAGGAGTGGAGCTTGTTGAGTGGAGTGAATCCCCGATATGGAGTGCATCGTCCGTGACGATGCTGCATTGACATGGTCAATGCACTCCATAAGGGCGGAGATAAACTCCGCCCCTACGCGTGAGGTAAGCGATTTAATTTTTTAATGAAGGCTAAAGATGTCGGATGAGAAGAATAAATCACAGGAAATGCTTTTTCTTCAGCTGATATTGATGTTTCAGACTGCGGCACTTCAGCAGATGGGGAAACTGATGAATCCTTTAACCCAGAAAGTGGAAAAGGATTTGGAGCAGGCAAAGTTTTCCATCGATATTTTAGGGATGTTAGAAGAGAAGACCACAGGGAATCTCTCAGAAGAAGAGAAGAAATTTTTAGATCATGTTTTGTATGAGCTGAGGATGAATTATCTGGATGAGAGCAAAGAGGGGGAAAAGGGAGAAAACAAAGAGAAAAAAGAGACAGAAGAGGGAAAAAGTAAAGAAAAAGGAAGCTAATGGATATAATTAGTTCGGCAACTCCAATTCTCAAACCAATTTAGTTTTTCGTGTTCCATTTTTTCATTTAATCTTATCATTTTTAATTCCCACCTAAAAAAAATTTTCAAAAAAATGTAAACTTTTCGTTTTTTTTGCCGTATTCTAAATTAGAATACTTTGAATTAGAGTATTCGAGGATAAAATATGACCAAAAATGAGTTGGTGGTTTTGGGGCTTTTAAGCGAAAAGCCGATGTATGGCTATCAGCTCTATCAGGAGATAGAGAAAATGGAGATGGAGCACTGGGCGCAAGTGAATTTAGCCTCGATCTATAATACCCTCAATCGCCTGCAAAAGGAAAAACTAATTGAAGGGAAAGGGGAAAAGCCGGGTAAAATGCCGGAAAGGAAAGTTTACCATATCACCCCTAAGGGTGAAAAAAGGTTGGGGGAATTGGTGGAGATGGCATTGAACGAGAAAAAGATGCCTGAGGATAGCTTTTCTGTGGGAGTAGCTTTTCTACAAGGGTTAGCCAGAGAGAGGATATTGGAATGTCTATCGCAGAAGAAAAGCAAGCTACGCAAGGTGATCCTGCGGATTCAAAAACTTTATGGAGATGAAGGTAAAGAGATTCCATTCAACTGGAAGTTTATCCTGGAGCGTGGGGTATCCCATCTGAAGTTAGACATAAAATTGATAGATAAACTGGCGGAGCAGGTGAAAAGATTTAAAACTCAAAAGAATTAAGGAGAGAAGATGAAAAAATTGATTGGTATCTTGATTGTTGTTTTGATCCTTTTTTTTATTTTTTTCAGATTGATGGCTGTTTTCAAGGAGAAAAGGGCTCAGACTGCAGAGGTGAAGGAAAGGATCGTTCCGGTGGAGATAGAGATAGTTAAAGCCTCGCCCTATACCCCAATTTTGAACTACACCGGTGAAGTTAAGGGAATAGAGGAGATAGATATTTATCCCAAAGTTTCGGGTAAATTGGTGGAGATCAAGATTAAAGAAGGGGAGAGGGTGAAAAAAGATCAGGTGGTGGCTTTGATTGACCGGGATATCATAGGTGTGGAATTTAAGTTAGCTGAGACAACCTCTCCAGTAGAGGGGATCGTGGGGAAAGTATTTTTAGATAAAGGGGCAGAGGTAAATCCTCCTTCACCTGGTCCGGGGATGGGAACCCCCTTAGCCCAGATCCTCAATCTCGATTCGGTTAAAATAGTAATCCAGGTCACAGAAGCGGACCTTCCCAAAGTCAAGTTAAGCCAGAAAGCCAAGATCAGGGTGGATGCATACCCGGACAAAGAATTTTATGGAGTGACCACTCTGATCAGCCCTACCCTAAACAGTGTAACCCGCTCTGCCGCTGCAGAGATAACTATACCTAACCTTAATCATCTTTTAAAGCCAGGTATGTTCGCAGAGGTTGACTTGATCACAGGCAAAACTGAGGAGCTGATTCTTGTCCCCAGACATACTATCTTAACCGAAGCCGGGAAGAAAAAGGTCTTTGTGATAAAAGATGGGAAAGCAGAGGAAAGATGGGTTGAGACCGGATTCAGCGATGGAGGCTTGACATATATAAAGAGTGGACTTGACCCTCTGGATAGTTTAGTTACTTTAGGTCAGAGTCAACTACAAGCTGGGGATAAGGTAAGAATTGTTAAAGGAGAGGGGAAATAATGTTTCTGCCTAATTTATCCATTCGCCGGCCTGTTTTCATCGTGATGCAGGTTTTGGCGGTTTTAGTCTTGGGGGTGGTCTCCTATACCCGCATCGGTATCGATTTGATGCCCAATGTTGAATTTCCTTATTTATCGATCACCACCGTCTATCCGGGAGCCGGTGCTCAGGAAATTGAAAATCAGGTAACCAAGCCGATTGAAGAGGCAATGAGCTCGATCAATCAGCTGAAAAATATCTACTCTACCTCAGCAGAAGGTTTCTCCCAGATCTTCTTAGAGTTCGAAATCGGGGTGAAGGTGCGAGATGCGGATTCAGATGTAAGAGAAAAGCTTTCCGAGAGTCGCTCAAAACTACCCAAAGATATAGATGAGCCAACCATAGCCAGGTTTGATGTCTCAGCTACACCGGTGATGATTTTCTCCCTGGCAAGCGATCTACCTTTAGATGAGCTGAGGACCTTAGCCGAGGACAAAGTCAAGAATCGGATCCAGCAGACCAAAGAAGTGGCTCAAGTGAATTTAGTTGGAGGATTGGAAAGGGAGATAAAAGTAGAGGTGGATAGAAAGAAACTCCAGGCCTATAGCCTGTCAGTCGAACAGGTGATCAGGGGTTTAGCGAGTGAAAACCTGAATGTGCCCGGAGGAAGGGTAGAGATAGAGCCTCAGGAGTTTGTGTTGAGGTCTACCGGAGAGTTCCAGGAGGTCTCAGAAATTGGTAAGATCCCTGTGGCTAATTATCAGGGGATTCCCGTCTACCTAAAAGATGTAGCTAAGATAAAAGATAGCTTTAAAGAATTAAGAGAGATTGCTCAGCTCAATGGTAGACCTTCTGTTTCTTTTATAGTATATAAGCAGTCAGGTGGAAATACGGTTAAGGTATGTGATAGACTTAAGAAAACTATAGATAGGTTGAAAAAAGAGCTTCCTGCTGGCACTTCAATTGAGATAGCCTCAGATCAGTCCAAATATATCCGCAGGTCAGTAAATGAGACTATGCGAACTTTATATTTAGGGGCTATCTTCGCCACACTGGTAATATTTATTTTCTTAGGCAATTTCCGCAGTACCATAATCGCGGCTTTAGCTATACCTTCTTCGATCTTAGCCACCTTCATTATGATGAGCCTTTTCGGCTATTCAATAAATATGATGACCCTGATGGGCTTATCTTTGTGCGTTGGTATCCTGATCGATGATGCGATCGTGGTGCGGGAGAATATTTTCAGACATGTGGAGGAGGGGATGGATCCGGAGGAGGCTTCCAAATTCGGCACTCAGGAGGTGGGGCTGGCAGTTATGGCTTGCACTTTCACCATTATCGCAGTCTTCGTTCCTGTTGCCTATATGGGCGGGATTGTAGGGAAGTTCTTCAGAGCTTTTGCTTTCACGGTTGTCTTTGCAATTTTATATTCTCTGTGGGATTCTTTTACTATGGCTCCAATGCTTTCAGCTAAGATTTTAGTTAAAGAGAAAAAGGATAAAGAAAGCCCATTGAAGAAATTATTTGCTCCTTTTAACCGCTTTTACTCTGGACTCAATCGGATTTACGGAGAGCTTTTAGCCTGGTCTTTAAGCCATAAGTTTTTAATTATCTCCGCCTCCACCGTTCTTTTCATACTGAGCCTGGGCTTAACTTTTTTTATCGGCAAGGAGTTTATGCCCCAGGGTGATCGAGGACAATTCAGTGTGGTCTTAGAAACTCCGGTGGGCACTTCTATCCAGGCTACAGAAAAAGTAGCCACTGAGGTGGAGAAAATCCTTTTCACCTATCCTGAGGTCCAATCTATCTTCACCACTATTGGATTGGATGCTGGGGCATCCAACAGAGGTAATATCAGGGTGGAACTGGTTCCATTAGCGCAGAGAAAGAAAAAGACCGATGAGGTGGAAAAGATGGTGCGAAAAAAACTGGCAGAACTTCCGGGTCTCAAACCCAGGGTGGCCTTGGTCGGAATGTTTGAGGGGCAGGAACAGCAGTATCCTCTTGAGCTTTATATCAAGGGCCCTGAGATTCTGGTCTTAGAGGAGCTTTCAGCTAAGATCCTGGACATGGTGGAAAAGATCCCAGGGGTGGCAGATCCCGACCGTTCGATTCGAGGAGGGAAACCGGAGATGAGAGTGGTGGTGGATCGTGAAAAGGCAAGTCGTTTAGGGATCTCCACCGCCCAGGTAGCCTCAACCCTGCGCTCCTTAGTGGATGGAAATGTAGCTACCAAGTTGAGGCAGGGGGAGAAAGAGATAGATATCAGGGTGATTTTGCCTCCGGAGCAGAAGAATAATTTCCAGGATATCTCTTCATTAGATATTTTGACTCCAGCCGGAGTTACTATTCCCCTTAGAAGCATAGCTCAACTATATGAGGGAAGCGGCCCTACTCAGATCAGCAGACAGAATAGAGAAAGGGTGGCTATAATCACAGCTAACATAGTGGATCGATCCTTAGGGGATGTGGTTGGGGACTTGAATAAAAAGTTAGCTGATTTCCCTCTTCCACCAGGATATAAGATCGAACAGAGAGGTCAGGCTGAAATGATGGGTGAGATGTTCTACAATATGATCTTAGCTTTGATCTTGGGAGTAATCTTCATCTATATAGTTTTAGGGTCTCAGTTTAATTCCTTTCTACATCCTTTCACCATTATGTTAGCTTTGCCCTTAGCAGTAGTGGGAGCACTTTTAGCGGTCTTTTTAACCGGGCAGAGGATTAATATGATGGCTATGGTGGGGATAATTCTTTTGATGGGGATTGTGACCAAAAACTCCATCCTGCTCATCGATTATACTATCACTTTGAGGAAAAGGGGGATGAAAAGGGAGGAGGCGCTCTTGAAAGCCGGACCTATTCGTCTGCGTCCCATCCTTATGACCTCTGCGGCAATGATTATGGGAATGCTGCCGGCAGGCTTAGGAATTGGAGAAGGGGCTGAATGGAGACAGGCGATGGGGATTACGGTGATAGGAGGATTGATCACCTCAACCCTTTTAACTCTGATAGTGGTTCCGGTGACATATATTGTGGTGGACAACTTCGGTGAGTTTTTGAAACGGAATATAAAAATAGGTGGATAAACCATAAAAAAGTTCTTGACAGGATATTGTCCTTTTTTATATTGTCATTAAGTGGACGGACTTGTCCGTCCGATATGAGAAGAGGAGTGAAAATGGATAAGAAGGTTCATAAGGCTAAGCTGAAAGCAAAAAGAAAAGAGGAGATTTTAACCGCCTCTATGGAAATCTTTGCAAAATATGGCTATCACGAAACGGATGTGGAGGAGATCGCTAGATTAGCTGGTCTGGGGAAGGGCACGGTTTATCGCTATTTTAAAAGCAAGGAGAAGCTATTCCTCTCTACTTTAGAATGGGGTCTAATTACACTCCGGGATCAAATCCTTGAGGCTTGGTCTAAAGTTGACAACTGCGTGGATAAAGTGAAAATCGCTCTGGTGACGTATCTACAGTTTTTTGAGAAAAACCGTGATTTCTATCGAGTTCTGGTTCAAGAGAGGATCTGGACTGAGGTAAAGTCCTGTACTCATGAATGGAAAGAAAGACATCTTTCTCATATTCATCATCTGGTCAAGATCTTGAAAGAGGGAATAGAAAAGGGTAATTTCAAAAAGGTTGATCCAGAGAGTGCTGCTTTTGCCTTATTGGGGATCACGAATTCCCTTTTATACAAATGGCTTACCGCGGAGAAAAGATATTCGATTAATAAAGAGATTTCAATAATCCAGGAGATATTCTTTGAAGGAGTTTTAAAAAATCCGCAGAATACCGCTTCTGGCGGAAAAAAGAAGAAAGGAGATTAAATGAAAAAGGCGATTGTCTGGCTCATAATTTTAGCTGTTCTTTTTTTCATAGGTTATAGGGGGTGGGAAGCCTATAAGAAAACTCAAGTAAAGAAGCCAGCTAAAATAGAGGAAACCTCTTTTCCGGTTAAGGTAGAGGTAGTAAGCCCGACCACCCTGATCGAATCTCTCACCTTAACCGGCGATGTGAGAGAGATCGAAGAGGTAGATGTTTTTCCCAAGGTCTCAGGTAAACTTATTGAACTTAAAGTGGAGGAGGGGGATCGAGTAAAAAAAGATGAAATTTTGGCAGTAATTGACCGGGACATCACCGGAGTTAAGTTCGAGCCGGCTGAGGTAGCCGCTCCAGTTGAGGGGATTGTTGGTCGGGTTTATCTGGATAAAGGTGCTGCGGTAAATCCACCTACTCCCAGTCCGAGTATGGGAACTCCTCTGGTCAGGATTGTTAATATGGATAGCGTAAAGGTGGTAATTAATGTGATCGAGAAAGACCTGCCAAAAATAAAAACAGGACAGAAAGCTAAAATCAGAGTAGAGGCTTACCCGAATGAGATATTTTATGGAAAGGTGAATTTGGTCAGTCCAGTAGTAAATCTCCTCACCCGAACCGCAACAGTAGAAATTGGGCTTGCTAATCCAAATCATGCCTTAAAGCCGGGGATGTTTGCGGACGTGGAAATTATTATTGGAGAAAAAAAGGAAGCTGTTCTGATCCCCAGCTATGCAGTTCTGGAGATGGGAGAGAAAAATAAAGTTTTTATAATCTCTGGTGGAAAAACAAAGGAAAAAGAGGTTAGCTTAGGTCTTTCAGGAAGTGATAGAGTTGAGGTAAAAGAGGGAATAAATCCGGGAGACAGTTTGATTGTGGCAGGTCAACACTCACTTAAAGACGGAGACCTTATCAGGATAGTGGGAGGAGGGGAAAAGTAAAATGTTTTTGCCAGAATTTTCAGTCAGAAAACCGATCACGGTCTTTATGATCTTTATCGGGTTAGTTGTATTAGGAGTTATATCTTTTTCTCAATTGTCCATCGATTTAATGCCGGATGTCTCCTTTCCTATGGTGGCGGTGATCACCAGCTATTCAGGTGTAGGTCCTTCTGAGATGGAAACTATGGTCACCAAACCCTTAGAGATGTCTTTAAGCACAGTCAAAGACTTAAAAGATATTACTTCATATTCTATGGAGGAGATCTCTGCCATAATGATGCAGTTTGAATGGGGCATAGATATGGATGTGGCGGCTATGGATGTCAGAGAAAAGGTTGATCTGATTCGAGGTCGTCTGCCAGAAGGGGTGGGAAATCCTACTATTATTAAATTCGACCCTTCTTTAATGCCTATTTTATTTTTAGGTATCTCCGGCAAAAGCCAGACTCAAGCAGAACTACGTTATTTAGCCGAGGAGGTGATAGAGCCGAGGTTGGAAAGGTTGGAGGGTATAGCTTCTGCACTCCCCTATGGAGGTCTGGAAAGGGAGATAAAAGTTGAACTTAACCGATCCAGATTAGAGGGTCTGGGAATCTCTGTGAACCAGATAACAGGTGCTATCGGAGCCTCCAACTTAAATTTACCGGGTGGTCGTCTGAAATTCGGACAGAATGATTTTCTGGTCAGAACTACCGGTCAGTTTACCCAGCCAAACCAACTGGAGAACTTAATCATTTCTAATCACCAAGGCATACCCATCTATCTTAAAGATGTGGCGGAGATCAAAGATGATTATAAAGAGAAAACCAATGAGGTGAGGGTTGGTGGAAAACCAGCCATTGTGATCCAGGTGCAAAAAGCATCCGGAGCGAATACGGTCAAAGTTGCCGAGAAAGCCAAAAAAGCTTTACAGGAGATACAAAAGGATCTCCCAGCGGATGTTAAAATCGATGTGGTTATGGACGCCTCGGTCTTTATCAAACGCTCGGTTAATCAGTTAGAAAGGTCGGCTTTGGAAGGGGGGATTTTAGCCATAATCTTGATACTTGTTTTCCTGCGAAGCTTCTCCAGCACCATAATTATCTCCACCGCTATCCCTCTTTCGGTTGTAGCCACCTTTATTCTTCTCTTTTTTGGGAAGATGACCTTGAATATAGCTACGATGGGCGGTTTAGCCCTGGGAATTGGCAGGCTTTTAGATGATGCTATCGTGGTTTTGGAAAACATCTTCAGACATAGAACTCAAGGAGAAAGACCCAGAGAAGGGTCGGTGATTGGGGCAAGTGAGGTCTCTTTAGCTGTACTGGCAACGACCATCACCACCTGTATAGTTTTTGTTCCCATACTTTTTGTGAGAGGGATGGTGGGTATTATGTTCAAACCCATGGCATATACAGTTATGTTGTCTTTAGCCGCCTCCTATTTTGTAGCTATGGTTTTGATACCTCTTTTAACCTCGAGATTTTTGAAGGTGGAAAGAATTGGAAATCCGGGGAATCCTGTTAATCCGCGTGGTTTGTGGATAAAATTGTCTGAAGTTGCCAGAAAGGGTTTCGAAGCGATCGATGAGACTTATCAAAGAACCATAAGCTGGGCTATAACCCATAAAAAGATGGTAGTTCTGGGAGTCCTTGGGGTAATAATTATCAGTTTGCCTTTGCTCAAGTTCATCGGGGCAGAGTTCATCCCTGAGGTGGATGAAGGGGAATTTGAGATTTCAGTGAAGATGCCGGTGGGCACCGAATTGAAGCAGACCAACCGGGTATTAGGTGATGTAGAAAAGATCATAATCGAAAATGTGCCGGAACTTCAGACTATATTTGTTCAAAGTGGAGTGGAGGGTAAGGGAATACAGGCTCTGGCTTCGGTATTCCGAGATATCACTGGTTCTCATGCGGCAAATATCCGGGTGAAAGTTACTGATCGAACAAAACGAGAACGATCGGTTGCTCAGATCGTAGAAGTTCTGCGTTCCAAAATGAAGGATATACCTGATGCTAAGATTAAATTTAGCACCGGTGGATTTATGAGACAAATAGCTACTTTCGGAACTGACGCCCCTATAGTGGTTGAAATCAGAGGGTATGACCAGGAAACTTCTCGCCAACTTGCTCAGGAGGTTTCGGAGATTATCAAAAGCACTCCGGGAAGTAGAGATGTGAGGATAGGTCGGGAAGAAGGGTTACCTGAACTTCAGATTGTCATCGATAGAGATCGCGCAGCAGCTTTAGGCTTGAACATCGCCCAGATAGCTCAGACTATTCAGACCAATATCGAAGGAACCGTGGCTTCCCTGTTCCGGGATCCAAAATTGGGAAAGGAATATAATATTCTGGTTCGTTTAAGGGAATCTGATAGAAAAGGCCTTTTGGATTTAGACCGAGTATTTGTCACCTCTTATTCGGGTAATCAGATTCCACTTTCCAATGTAGCCCGGGTGATCAAAGCCGAAGGACCAGTCAAGATAGATCGAAAGAATCAGGAAAGAATGATAATTGTGACCTCACAGGTGTCAGGGCGACCTGCGGGAAGTATTGCCGCAGAAGTGGAATCGAGAATTAAAAAGGAATTAAAAGTGCCAGAGAACTTCTTTATCGCTGTTGCGGGTAGTTATAAAGATCAACAGGAATCCTTTCAAATTTTGCTTTTCGCCTTACTTATAGCGGTTGCCTTGATTTATATGGTCTTAGCGGCACAGTTCGAATCTTTGTTCGACCCCTTTATCATTATGTTTTCAGTTCCTCTGGGAGTTATTGGGGTAATCTGGGGACTGTTTTTAACCGGGCATACTTTAAGTATTCTGTCCTTCATTGGTATTATCATGATGGCTGGGATCGTGGTCTCTAATGCTATACTTTTGGTGGATTATACTAATGTTTTAAGAAAGCGAGGATTTGAGTTGCACGAGGCAGTGGTAAAGGCAGGGCGGACACGTCTGCGTCCGATCCTGATGACAGCATTGGCTACTATTTTTGGAATGATTCCTATGTCTTTGGGGATAGGAGAAGGAGGCGAGATCTATTCCCCTATGGCTGTAGCGGTAATAAGTGGGCTTTTGGTCTCCACCTTTTTAACTTTGGTCTTTGTGCCAACTTTGTATGTGATCTTTGAGGAAAGGTTTAAAAGAAGGATAATGGTTGAAACCTAAAGGATGTTTGAAAGAGTATCTTAATTGTAGTTGCTCGATTTCAACTAAGCTTTATCGAACTTCAATAAATAAAAAATCTTAGAAGAGGAGTTACATGAAAAAACTCATCTATCTTATCTTCAACTCTGCTTTAGAGCCGGAGGTTATGGAGCTTATAAAAAAGCTTAAAGTTTCTCACTATACCCGCTGGGATAAAGTTAAGGGTGTGGGTGAGACTGGCCCTCACTTTGATGACGAAGTCTGGCCTGCGGTAAATATTGCCCTGATGTTAGTTATAGATGAGAGTCTGAAAGACCCTCTGGCAGGAGAGGTGAAGAAGATCAGAGCAGAATTCCCAGCCGAGGGGATAAGGATGCTGGTACTTCCTTTTGAGGAGATAGTGTGATGACTGGAATATATCGGTGAGGATAAAAAGGGGAACTGACTATCTTTACACTTTTAACCTTGATTATAGTTGCGGTAACATATATTATTATGGTGGATAACTTTGGAGAGTTCTTATAAAGAAACATAAAAATCGGCGGACTCGTATGAGTGCATACGCATAATATTTCAGGAGGGAATGATGTTAAAAAGAATTTCTGAATATATCTTGATCTTCACCACTTTGTTTTTCAGTTATTCCATAGCGCAAAACGCCAATAAACTAACTTTGACTTTAGATAAAAGTTTGGAGATCGCTTATGAGAAGAACAAAAGCCTTTTGGATCAAAAAGAAAAGATAAATTATGCCAGGTATAAGATAGATGAAGCCCGGTCAAATTTTTTCCCTCAACTTTCTTTTCAGGGTAACTACACCCGTCTGGGAGTGATTCCTTCGATCAAAGTTGATATCCCCGGGCCTTTTCCCAAAGAATTTAAGACGGGATATAATGACAATTACGACCTTAAACTTTCATTATCTCAGCCAATTTTCACCTGGGGGAGAATCAGAAACAGTTATGATATATCTAATTTAAGTTACCAAGCTTCCCAAGAGAGTTACAGAGAGACTAAACAGAGGATTAAGTTTGAGGTGACTAAATCTTTTTATCAGATTATCCTTCTGGAGGAGTTAGTCAAGGTAAGGGAGGAGGCTAAAAAAAATGTCGAGGAACATTTGAAGACAGTAGAGGCAAGGTATAAAGCGGGGCAGGCTTCTGAATTTGATCTTTTGAGGGCTAAGGTGCAATTAGCCAATTCTGATCCACCTTTAATTCAAGCTAAAAACTCCTTAGATTTGGCTTTGAATGGTTTTAAAAATCTTTTAGGCTTGGATTTAGCGACTGAAATTAAATTAGAAGGGGAATTGAAATATGAGCCGATGGAAATAGATTTGTCTTCAGCGGAAAAGGAAGCTTTAGCTAACAGAGTTGAGCTTAAATCTATTTATTTACAGAAGGAGATATCAAAGGAAGCTTTGAATATTGCTAAGGCAGGGAATAGACCAACATTGGCGAGCTTTTTAAATTATGATTATAAGAAACCATTCTATAGTGTTCAAAAATGGGATGATGATTGGAACTTTGGTTTTTTGGTCAATTTCCCTCTATTCGATGGTTTTGCCACACAATCCAGGGTTAATCAGGCTAAATCGAATATTAAAGATTTAGAGATTGTCCAAAAGCAAATCGAAGATGGTATTTTGTTGGAGGTGAGACAGGCGATTTCCAATCTCAATTTAGCTAAAGAGAATATCCTATCCCAAAAAGAGAATGTAGCCCAGGCCAAAAAAAGTTTAGAGATCGCCAAGGTGCAGTATGCTCAAGGGATGATCACCTCCTTAGAGGAGATGGACACCCAATTGGCTTTAACCATTGCCCAGACCAATTATCTCCAGGCATTAGCCGATTGGCTGGTTGCTGAGGCGCAGTATGAGAAAGCGGTGGGGAGGGAGTGAAGGTGGTAGGTTGTAGGTTATAGGTTGTAGGTTATAGGTGTTAGGTTATATTGGAAATTTTAACCTTTATTGCTATTTATAAAAAAATGACGGATGACGAATGACTGATGACGAATGGCGAATAAAAAATGATGAATGAAGAATGACGGATGACGGATGAAAAATGACGAATAAAAGATTACATTTAAATAGGTAATACAAGTTATCCCAACTTGTGATACTTTGATAAAGCTGAAGCTTTATACTCCAAAGATAAAATTAGAGCAACCCGATGGGTTGCCCCAATAGTATGGTAGAGTTTCAACTACGCCCATGTGGACTTCGGAAGTTGCTATTCCCGAAGCATTGGAGTATTAGTTGTTAGTTAGAAGTTTTGTTCATTCAGTAATTGTGATTCCCAGATTTCAGTTTCGCTGGAAATCCCCGGAACGGGTCTTGATGACAATCCCCGCACCAACCAAAGGTCGTCCAGTCTTGAAATTCCAGCCTTACATTTTTTCTAATCATTTAGGTAGTTTTGGCGAGCCTGAAAGGGTCGCATTACAGGAGCCAAAGAATCAAAAAAAAGAGTAAAAAGCAAATTTTTTACTTGCTTTTTTTGGTTTTTTGATTATATTTATAAAGGGAATAATGCCGATAGAAACTAAAAAAGGCAAAGGCATTAGTTTGTCCGCTGAAGGCGGAGTGGAAAAACTACGAGTTAAACTTTTTTTAGGTGAAAACTTAAAACATAAAGAGGTTTTAGCTCCCTACACCACCTTCAATATCGGTGGGCCAGCGGATCTTTTCTTCAGAGCAAAGAAAATAGAAGATCTGGTCAATGCGGTTTTGATGGCTTCTGAGCTGAAAATACCATATTTTATACTTGGCGGGGGAAGCAATATCTTGATTTCAGACGAAGGTTTTAAAGGTCTGGTGATAAGGAATGAATGCAGAAAAGTTGATGGGGTTGAAAATAAAATAGTTTGCCAATCCGGTACCTGGTTGGATGATCTGGTTGCGGTCGCTATTGACAATTCTTTGAAGGGCTTGGAATTTTGCGCTGGAATTCCGGGAACGGTTGGGGGTGCGGTTTACGGAAATGCGGGGGCTTATGGAAAGTCAATAGGGGAGTTTTTAAAAGAGGCGGTGATATTAACAGCCGATGGCAAGATCGAAATAGTTAACCAAAACTATTTCGAGTTCGACTATAGATATAGCCAGCTTAAAAAGAAAAAGGATATATTGCTCTCAGCAGAATTTGAGCTAAAAAAAGGTGACAGAAAGAAGATAAAAAAAGAGGTGCAAAGAATTTTGGCTGAAAGAAAGAGAAGACTTCCGGAAAAAGAGGGCTCAGCTGGATGCTTTTTTAAAAACGTTAAGTCAAAAAATCTTTCAGCCGGTTTTTTGCTGGACAAAGTTGGTGCAAAAAAATTAAATGTAGGAAAGGCAGCAGTCTTTTCCAAGCACGCTAATATCATCATAAACCGAGGTGAAGCTAAAGCCAAAGATGTGAAAAATTTGGCTCGTATGTTAAAAGATAGGGTAAAAGATAAGTTTGGCATCGAGTTACAGAGAGAAGTTATCTACATAGGTTAGTAGAACTTTAGAATGATAAAATAAAAAAGGAGGTTTGCCTATAGAAAATTTCTAAAGAGCTTTTGAGAAAAAAAGGATTTTAGATGTTTTACTATGGGCAAATCCACCTGTGGCTTAAAAGGCTTAGGTGGAAGAAGACCGCCAAGTTTTTGGCCTTTTGTGTGATTTTGGCGGTTTGTTTTTTATTTGTCCATCCTTTGTCATCTATTGGTCAGGGTTTGAAGATCAACCTGCAAGCCGACACCCAAAAGTGGACTAAGTTTGAGCCTTTCCAACCAAAAGGGCTTTCGATCTCCACCCCGGAATTGGGCCTTTTAAAGAATAAATATAATCTAACTAAAGATTTTAATTTAGACTACAACCATTTTCAATTAAATTTCAAGAGCAAAATCGCTTCCTATTATGTTTCAAACCCTCTGAACTTCGAAGTTTTCGATTTTGTTTCTCAAAATAATCAGAATAAGCTTACTGAAAATTGGCTTTCCAATCTTGGTAAGTCCTTAAAAAAAGAGGATAAAGATAAAGCGAAAAGTCTTTTTCAATTTGAGATTCCGGTAAAATTTCCACCCATAGTTTCTCGAATAATCGGAGAGGGTGGTCCGGGGCTAAAAGTCACCGGATTTCGAAGGATTACCTTCGCCGGAAAAAGTTCCTGGGAAGAAGGACTGCAAAGCACTGCTACTTCCAGGCAATCCAAATTCCCATCTTTAAATATGGAACAGGTCTCCACATTTACCATCAATGGCACCATCGGAAGCAAAATCTCGGTCAAGGTTGACCAGGACAGTAAAAGGATGACAGACTTAGAGAACACCATTCATCTGCAATATACCGGAGATGAGGATGAAATTGTGCAGAACCTTGAGGCTGGTAATACCAACTTAGCTATACAGGGGGGAGGTTTAGTGGGTTATAGCCAGCAGGTCAAAGGGCTTTTCGGAATCAAAGCCCAGGCAAAAATCGGAGGCTTAGATTTGACAGTAATTACCAGCCAGGAGAAGGGTTCCTCTGAGAAGACTGAGTTCAGCGCCGGCGCGGAGGTGAATAAAAGGAATGTTCGGGATTATAACTATTTGGACGGCACCTTTTTCTACTTAGGACAGGATGGTGCCTTGGGGCATAAGAAAGATGATTTTCTGGCAAGGGACAGCATCACAGAGATGGAAGTTTATTTAAGTAATGATGCCGTCAATGCTCCCACTTCTTCGTTCCAGCACGGGATAGCCTATGTCGACCCGGAAAATCCTGATACTGCTGGCGGCGAGTTCGAATACAGAAGGTTTGAACGGCTGGACTACGATGCCTATTATGTTAAAAAAACCAAGGAGACTGTAACTACCTCGACCGGTGCCCAGGGAGTAACACTTCCCTACATCAGGCTGGCCAGCAGCTTGGGATCCAACGACATCTTGGCAGTTTACTACAAGATTAAACATCAAAATGGTGATAGCAGTATCATAGGAAACTTAGCTTATTACGCAGATAGCACCACCGTGGGGGACACCACTTTCCTCTTGAAGCTTATCCGGCCCAGCATTCCCAGGCCTGAGCATATCACCTGGGAGTATGAATGGAGAAATGTTTATTATTTAGGGTCAAAAAATATTGAGCCCAGTGGTCTGGTTATCGATGTGTATAAAGGAGCCAGTGGGGTGGAAAAAATAGATGTGAATCCAAACCATCAGGAAGGTAAAAGATACTTACAAATCCTGGGCTTGGATCGATATGACACCAAAGGAGATCCGGTCTCGGATGGGCTCTTCGATTATGGGCGGGTGGATTTTGGGGCAGGGTTGCTCTTTTTCCCGGATAGACATCCTTTCGCCAGCTCGTATAGTTATACTTCAAATCCCGCAGATATTTTAACAGACAAGGTGGATACGATTTATAAAAGCACTAATGATAATGTTAAAACCCAAGCAAGTAAATATTATATTTATGTTGAATCTAAAACTCGAAAAGCAGAATATTCTTTAGGACATTCCCCCATTATCGAAGGCTCGGAGGTGGTTACTTTAAATGGGAGGACTTTGTCCAGAGGGGCTGATTACGATATCTCTTACGAGATGGGGCAGATTACCTTCCTCACTGATGAGGTTTTAGACCCAACAGCTAAGGTTGCAGTTGATTACGAATATGCTCCTCTTATTCTGCCGGAAAAAAAGACCCTTTTCGGAGTAGGGATGAAATATGATTTGGGAGAGAATACCAAGTGGGGAGCGGCTCTTATTTACAAATCAGAGAAAACTTCTGATGAAAAACCGAGAGTGAATGAGGAGCCATGGAGAAACCTTGTCTGGGATACCAATTTGTCATTCTCTCTATCTCCACCCATTATGACTAAACTGGCAGATGCATTACCTTTCGTGGAGACCGAAGCCCCTTCCTCTTTTAGTTTTTCAACAGAGATCGCGGGAAGTTTGCCCGAACCTAATTTGAAAAATAAAGCCTTTATCGACGATTTTGAAGGATCTTTAGATTACACGGATTTAAGTATTAGAAGGGGAATCTGGACCTTAGCCAGCCTGCCGGATAGTTTCTGGCAAAGAGGAAGGATGTGGTGGTACAACCCATACGAACAGGTCTTAATCAAAGAGATTTGGCCTACTAAGGAGTCAAAAAGAGGGGAGGAAAGAACTAATGTCTTGAACATAGTCTATGTTCCAACTCGACCTCATTTTCCTCAAGATACTTTATTTGACCCATTAAAAATTGAGAAAACTACCAATGGAATCATGAGGCCCCTGCCGCAAGGGAGCTATGATCAGACCCGAGCAAGATTTTTGGAGATATGGGTAAGGGGAGATAAGGGGAAATTATTTGTCGATTTAGGTAGGATAAGTGAGGACCTCAATTTTAATCGAACTATTGATGCTGAAGATAAACCGAGAAATGAACAGCTGGATGGGATTTTGGATAAGGATGAAGATACAGGTATAGATGGTATGTTCGATTACCAGGAGCCTGGCTATAATAGTATCACTAACCCGGACCCGCACAACGATGACTGGGCCTATGATCACGAGAAAAACAGAAATGATTATACCAAAATCAATGGGACTGAAGGGAATAAAGAAGACCCCGATAGGCCGAAAAAACCGGACACTGAGGATATTAATTATAATGGAAGCCTGGATTTAATCAACAGCTATTTCGAATACAAAATCGATTTAACTGATACCAACTATGTAAAAGGAACTTACTCCAACGGTTGGAGACTTTATCGTTTGCCCTTAGAAGATACCGATACAACGGTGGGCACACCAGATTGGAACTTAGTTCAATTTGCCTGTATTCGACTGACTAATTCAGATTCCTGCTTAGTGCAGGTTGCCTCTGTCCAATTAGTAGGGAACAAATGGGAAAAGAGAAATATAGCCAGAAAAGACACTTTGTCTGAACCGGTGGGAGAGGATGAAGTTTTCGAGATATTTGTAGCCAACACCCAGGAGAACTCCGATTACAATCCTCCACCCGGAATAGCCGGTGTATTAGACCGTACTACCAGTGTAAGATCCAAGGAGCAGTCCCTGGTATTGAAATTTGATAACCTGAAGCCGGGGCACACAGGTACTGCCAAAAGGATTTTATATAAAGCTGAGGATTACACCAACTACAACAAGATGAAAATGTGGATTCATGGGGACGAAAGCGATCCTCCCCGGGTTTTGTTCTTTTTCAGGATAGGCCCGGACAGCACCAATTACTACGAATACTATACTCCACTCTTGCCCGGCTGGAATGAGATGACTATCGATTTTAACCAGCTCACCGCTTTGAAACTAAAAATTCCCACGGATTCCTCTGCGGTCTCCGAAGGTAATTATCGGGTAAAAGGGAATCCATCTTTGTCGCAAATCCAGTGGTTTATTGTTGGTGTGGAAAACTTAGATACCGCCTTAGCAGAAAGTGGAGAGGTTTGGATGGATGAGTTGGTGGTAACCGATATCCGGAAGGAGCCAGGATTTGCAGGAAATGCTTCCCTCAGCTTGAAATTTGCAGACCTTTTAAATATGACAATAAGTTTTAGCAAAAAGGACAGTGAGTTCAGAACTTTAACTCAGAAAAGTGTTTTCACTAACGCCTCCAGCAATTTTTGGGGAGTGAATGCTGGGATCTCCTGGGACAAATTCATTCCTCCCTCCTGGGGGTTCCAGTTTCCGATGAGCCTGTCCTGGTCCAAAAGTTCCAGCTTACCCAGACTTAAACCCGGATCGGATATTGTAATACCCTCAAGCGTAAAAAAGGATTACAGAACAGAAAGGGTAACCAAGAGTGTAAGTTTTTCCCCGAAGTATGTGAAAAATACCAATAATTGGCTTTTGAAGTGGACCTTGAAAAAATTGAGCATCAATACCATCTCCTATTCCCGGTCAGATGGGACTGACCCCAATACTCCGATCTCCTGGAGTGAGCAATATAGTTTTGGGGCGGGATATGATCTGTCTATAGGGAAAAAGCCTTTCGTTATGCCCTTTGCTTGGGCTAAGTTCTTTTTTGTGCCCAAAGAATTGAGTCAGACCAAACTTTTTCTCCTCTACGATAAACTATTTTTTAACGGGTCTGTAAATGGCTCAAAATCTTATTCACGCAATAATGCTGGAAATGAAACGCAAAACTATGTCCGGGATTTCAACGGAAGTATCAGTTTTGGAATGAGACCTTTGAATTGTATGAACATAGATTACACCTTCAATACCAAGAGGGATATCCGAAGGAATGAGGATTTGAAATCCTCTTTCAATCCCAAAAACATCAAATTGGGAATTGAAATCAACCGCAACCAGACCTTTTCAGCCAGCTATCAGCCGAAGATATTGAGCTTTTTAACCCAGACTTTTACTTTCTCCTCCACATATGGTGAGAACGCGGACCCCCAAAATTTCCGGGGAATTAGTGCAAACAACTCCTCCACCCGGGGAGTGAACTTCACTTTAAATCTGAATAAGGTTTTCAAAGAACCAAAACCTAAGGAACCGAAACCGGAGGAAACTAAAGCCCAGGAAGCGAAACCTAAGGAAAGGAAAAAAGGTTTAAATTTGAATCCCTGGTTCCGGTTCAGACGTTTGATGAATAAAATTGATCCTCCCACTGGAAGCTATAAAAGAACCACTAACTCCAACGTGAGCGGGCTTTTGAGTCGACCACCTCTATCTTATCAATTCGGGCTTACTAACAGTGCGGGTGTTCCTTTTGATCCCAATCCGCTTTATGGTACCACCGATGTTAGCAGAACCAGTCAAAGTTTTGATCTGAGAAGCGGGATAAGTCTTTACCAAGGAATAAGCGTAACTATCGCTTATGCCAGAAGAATAAGCGACCAAACCTCCTCAACTAAACCGATCAAAGAGATAAGTGAAACCTTCCCGGATATGTCTTTAACCTGGGGGAATCTGGAAAGATTTGGGCTGTTTAAGAAGATGATCAGGAATGCCTCTTTCAAATCCGGATATACCCGTAAATTGGATATCAGTGAAGAGGTACAGACCAAGAGACACTTATCTGAAACCATTTCTCAGAGGTTTTCTCCTTTAGCCTTATGGACTTTTGATTGGAAAAATGGGATCAACACTACTTTGAGGATAGATAAAAGTGTTGATGAAAAAAGAGAATTGCAAGGGGTTGGGGGGAGCAAAAGCATTACTAAGAATTATGATAATAACTACACCCTTTCTGGAAAATATTCTTTCAAAGCACCGCAGGGCATAAAATTTCCTTTCTTGCGGAAAATAAAGTTTCAAACCAACGTCAACATTTTAGTGGATGTCTCCCAAAGATATACTAAGCAGCAAAGCTCCATTCAAGGGCAAGGGTTTAATACCAATTCCGATGTGAGCACTTTCAATTTACGAACATCGGCGGGATATAATTTTTCCTCTCAAGTTCAAGGAGGGATGAACTTAGGCTGGATGGATACCCATGACAGAAAAACTGAAGTGAAAAGACATTCAAGAGAAATAGGTATCTGGATCGAATTCAAATTTTAAAAAGGAGGTTGGGCTGAAAAAACTTTGGATCGGTTTTTTATTGATCCTCTTTTTACAATGTAGCCGGTCAAACTCCCCTGATTTTTTAGGCGACCGAGCCTTCAATTATCTACAAAAGCAGTGTCAATTAGGTCCCAGATATCCTGGTTCAGAAGGGCATGAAAAAGCAAAGAATTATTTGCTTGACATCCTGAAAAGTTATACTAATTTGGTCAAAGAAGAAAATTTTTCTTTTTCAGCCGAAGGCAGAAATGACTCTCTGAAAAGAAAGGAGTTTAATTCAATTAACATCATTGCCTCCTTTTATCCGGAAGAAGCCAAAAGGGTTTTACTATGTGCTCACTGGGATAGCCGACCTTTTGCTGACCAGGAAAAAGATTCTTCACTACATTCCCAAGCTATCCTGGGGGCAAACGATGGGGCTTCAGGGGTAGCGGTTCTTCTGGAAATTGCTTCCATAATAAGTAAAAAGAAACCCAAATGGGGAGTGGATATAGTCCTATTTGATGCTGAGGACTACGGCTCTAAAGAGAGAGGAGTCGATTATTGTTTGGGCTCGAAATATTTTGCCAAGAATTTAGGTGAATATAGACCTTTTTTTGCTATTCTTTTAGATATGGTAGGGGATAAAGATCTGGAGATCTATAAAGAGGGCTATTCGCAACTTTATGCTGAAAGAGTTAATGATCTGGTATGGAAAACCGCCTTCGAGTTGAAAATTGAAAATTTCAAAGATTCGGTCAGACATTTTATAGTAGATGATCACCTATCTTTGATCTCAGCGGGCATACCTTGCATAGATATAATCGATTTCGATTATCCTTATTGGCATACCCTTTCCGATACTCCGGATAAATGCAGTCCCCAGAGTTTAGAAAAGGTGGGGAAGGTTATTACCAAAATTCTATATGATGGGAAATTATGAGGTTTCCCAGCTTCAATCCCAGAGAGATTAAGGCAATTTTTTTTATTTTGGTGGCACTTTCGATTGGAGGCGCAATCACCTTATATGAAAACTATCATTCAGATTTTGCGTCAGAACTTTTAACAGATAGAGAAATAGTGCGACCTATTCCTTCTGATTCCGTAACTGAAATAAAAGGCTCAAACAATATTCCCAGTCAAAAGATTAAAGGAAAGATAAATGTTAACACGGCTTCAGCTCAAGAACTTGAGCTTATTCCTGGAATAGGTCCTGTTTTGAGCCAGAGGATTTTGAAATACCGTAAAGATATAGGGAGATTTCAAAGTATTGAGGAACTGAAAAAGATTTCCGGTATCGGGGAAAAAAGATTTGAACAGATTAAAGATTATGTAACGGTGGAATAAAAAATGTAAGGTTTAGTTGAAACCATTTCTACCAATAGATCGAGGAAGGTAACACTTTGAGGATAATTGCTGGCGATTTAAAGGGGAGAAGACTTAAGTCTTTGCCAAAATCCAAAATCAGACCTACTTCGGATAAGGTCAAAGGTTCGATCTTTAATGTTTTGAGAGGTGAGGTTGAGAATAAAACTGTCTTAGACCTATTTGCCGGAACGGGTGCTCTGGGTTTGGAGGCATTATCCCGGGGGGCAAAAAAAGTTATTTTTGTCGATTCGAATGAGCAAAGTGTAAGGGTGATCAAGGAAAATTTGAATATCCTGGATTTTTCAGATAGAGGTAAAGTAATTAAATCAGACGGTATCTCATTTTTGAAAAGATTTAAAAAATCTGGTAAAAAATTTCAGTTGATCTTCTGCGACCCACCCTACCTTAAAGGCATTGCCCAGAAGGTAGTTAATTTATTATCGGAGCTGGATTCTTTAGAAGAAAATGGGATTTTGGTTTTAGAGCATCATAAAAAAGAAATTTTTCAAGAGGTGAGGAATTTGATCTTAGTTAAAGAGAAAAAATTCGGGGACACAGTCATCTCTTTTTTCATAAGCGCGTAGGCAAGCCTTCACACTTCGTCTTAAGCTCAGTGTCGAAGGTTGGCTTGTCCAGAATGGGTCCATTCGGACCAGCCATCCCGCCGTTGGCGGGACGGCTACGCAGTCCTAAGAAAGGAGTGAACAATGAAACTGGCGATCTATCCGGGAAGCTTTGATCCCATCACCAATGGGCACATTGATTTAATAAAAAGGGCAATTCCCCTTTTCGATAAGATCATTGTGGCTATAGCGGATAATGTGGAAAAGGAGAAAGGGGCTTTGTTTCCCATGAAACAGAGAGAGAAGATGGTCAAAGAATGTCTGAAAAATATGAACAAAGTTGAGGTGATGAGGTTCAAGGGGCTTTTAGCAGTTTTAGCCAAAAAGACCAAAGCATTTGCGATATTAAGGGGTCTTCGGGCGGTCTCTGATTTCGAATATGAGTTTCAGATGGCTTTAATGAACAGAAAATTAGCTCCCCAGACTGAGACCTTCTTTTTAATGCCCTCAGAAAAATACACCTATTTGAGCTCCTCCTTGATCAAAGATATTGCCCGATTCAATGGAGATATATCCGAATTTGTCCCTGAGGTGGTGGAGAGGGAGCTTAAAAAGAAGTTCGGGTTCAGGTAAGTTTGGAATAGCCCGTAGGTCGAAACCCTTGCAGTTCGACCCTTCGATAGACTCAGGGTGCTGAGCAAAGTCGAAGCACAAGCTCACTGCCCTGTCTTCGACCCTGAGGCTCAGACCCGAAGGGAGCGAAGGCGAAGGGCAGTTTCGACATAATCTGATACAACGGTTCGCTATCAAAAAATTAAACGCCCGACATAAAAGTCGGGTGCTACGGTTTGTAAGCATTATTGGGTAGCGGTGGGTCCCTGAACCCAGGGCTTACTTTGCAAAAACATCAGGGCGGAGGCATAGCTCCGCCCCTACGCGATAAAAAAAACGTCCCGCCAAAGGCGGGACGCCACAATGTTTTATTTTATGGAAATATCTTGCCGGGGTTTATTATGCCTTCTGGATCGAAGGCGGATTTGAGCTTCTTCATCAGAGCAATGCCCGATTTTCCTACCTCTTTTTCGAGAAATCTCTGTTTGGTTATCCCTATCCCGTGCTCACCGGATAAAGTGCCACCCAATTTCAAAGTCAAATCGAAAAGCTTTTCCACAGCTTGCTCGACTCGATGCATTTCCTCTTGATTTTTTTTATTGCACATAAAATTGACATGCAGATTTCCATCTCCGGCGTGGCCAAAGGTATTGATTTTGACTTTATATTCGGAAGCCAGTTCTTTTATTCCCTTCACTAAGTTAGGCAATTGACTTGATGGAACGCAGACATCTTCATTAACTTTAGTAGGGGCTAACCTGAGAAGGGAAGCAGAAATTGACCTTCTTATTTTCCAGAGATTCTCTTTCTCCTCATTTTTTTCAGCGGCTTTTAAACTCAAAGCTTTATTTTTCTCACAGATATTTTTTATCCTCTCAATATCCTTTTGCACCTCATCGGTTTCCCCTTCGCATTCGATCAACAAGACTGCGGAGGCTTTTTCGATATAGTCAACTTTTATATACTGGAGAACGCAATCTAAAGTATCGCCATCGATGAATTCCAAAACTGAGGGGATTATTCCGGCAGCGGTTATATCCGATACGACCTGGGCGGCATCTTCCATCAAAGAGAATCCAGCAAACACGGTCTCGTTATATTTAGGCTGTTCCAAAAGCCTCAAAGCTATTTTGGTGATAACTCCCAAGGTCCCTTCGGAGCCAATCATAAGACCATCTAAATCATAAATATCCTGGTCATCCGATAAAATGCCGGCTCTGATAATATCACCATTGGACAAAACAAATTCTAATCCTAAAACATAATTTTTGGTCACCCCGTATTTTCTACCTTTTAATCCGCCGGCACATTCGGCTACATTTCCTCCTATAGTGGAGGTCTTTTCGCTGGAGGGGTCCGGGGGATAAAAAAGGCCTTTTTGTTTCATCTTACTGGCGAACTCAAATGTTACTATTCCAGGCTCCACGATGGCATATTTTTTTTCTGGATTGAGCTCTAAGATTTTATTCATCCGCTCCATAGTTAAAACGATTCCACCCTGGATGGGGAGTGATCCACCGGTATATCCTGAGCCCGCTCCCCGGGAGACCAAAGGGATTTTGTTCTGGTTAGCATATTTAACTGTTTTGATCACATCCTCAACTGTTTTGGGGATTACCACCGCATCGGGTAGATATGAGGTATTAGTCGCATCATAGGAATAGCAGATTAAGTCCTCTTTCAGATAAAGGACTTTTTCTTTGCCAACTAAGTTCTGTAAATCCTGAACTTGTGTTTCTTTCATTTTTGACCTGAAAAATTACGTCAGAAGTCAGGTGAAAATTGGAGTGTAAACCTTCAGGTTTACCAGACGGTTTTGTAGGGACAGACCTTAAGGTCTGTCAGGACAGGTCTAAAGACCTGTCCCTACACTCCAATGTCAGTAGTCCCGCCTTGCCCCCAAGGCGGGAAGATTGACCCATGTTGAGGGCAACGTTGGGTCTACCAATGTTTATGGTAAAGCTAAAGCTTTACACTCCATAGATATTAGGGCGGAGATAAACTCCGCCCCTACGCGACTCCTGAAAAAAACGGGAGGGGATCCCGCTAAGTTGTGATTTCGCTACGCTCAACAAGCCCCTCCCCTACAAAGAATTATTGTATATCGAATTTTAGGCTGAGCTCCTCGGAGAGTTTCTTCAGTGCGTTGAAAACCTTCTCCTCTAAAGGAAGCCCATTCTTTTTATACTCCTCCCATTTCTCAAATTCTTTTTCGCCGTGGATAAAAATTCTTTTTTCACCTTCAGCCTTGTTGGAATTTTTAAGCTCAGAGATCATCTTATCCATAGTCTTTTTGAACTGGTCTAAAGGGAGGAAGTTTTCCACCTTCATCGCTCCAAAAAAGTGTCCCACATTGGAGAACTTCTGATTGGGGTCTCTTTTGGTATCGACATAGGGACCATAGGCGGATCCAGACAAAACACCGGAGAAAATATCGACTAAAACAGACATCCCATATCCTTTGTGACCTGAGTACTCCTCCCCAGCTCCACCTAAGGGAAGGATTCCACCTCCTGCGGCTTTAGTCATATTCTCTAAGACCCTTTTGGTATCGATGGTAGGAACCCCATGCTCATCCACAGCCCAACCCAAAGGCATTGGTTTTCCCAGTCGATCCAAAACCTCAAGTTTCCCCCTCGGAACAACAGTAGTAGCCATATCCAGAACAAAAGGTCTTTCCCTATTAGTCGGAAAGACCACACTTATAGGATTAGTCCCAATGATCATATCCCTTCCGAAAGTGGGAACGGCTAAAGGTGCGGAATTGGTTAATGATATTCCGATGAGATTATCCTTTAGTGCCATCATCGAATAATAACCAGCAATACCATAATGATTGGAATTACATACCGTCACAAATCCTAAGCCGGCTTTCTTTGCCTTTTCAATTGCCAAGCTCATTCCAAAAAGACCGGCGGGCTGGCCCAAGCCATGTTCACCACTGATAGAGGCAGTGGATGGGGTTTCTCTTAAAATCTTAGGCTTGACATTGGGCAAAATCTTTCCATTTCTGATTCCGTTGACATATCTCATTAACCGGGCTACCCCGTGAGAAGGGATCGCTCTCAAATCCGCCTGCACCAGATTGTCGGAGGTAACTTTAGCGTCCTCTTTGGGCACACCCAATTTGATGAAGACATCGGTGCAGTATCCAGAGAGCTTTTCATCGTTGACAACTACATCTGCCATAACTTTACTCCTTTATTTTAAGGTTTATTTTATTTACATTTTTCCAAACAGGGGTAAATCAATCCAGCTTGAGGTAAAACATAGGATAAAAAATTCTCTCCATGTTTAGATTTGACCTTTTCAATCGCATCCTCCAGACTTTCCGCATAGCCGAAAAATCTCTGCTCTAAAGTATCTTTATCCATCTGGGAAACAACCAAGACATCATAGTTTTTCAAAATCTTGGCATTTATCACTGCGGTATGACCACCCACTGTTATATCCTTTTCATCTGCATTTAAAAGCTCATCTAAGGAAGAGGCATTATAAAGCCATTGATCGAATGTATCTGAACCGATCCCTTCTTTTGATTCGGTTATAAGAACAATGGTCCCACCGGGCTTGACTACCTCCCTGGCATTGTTCAGAGTCTTCATAGTTTGATACAGATTAACATCCTTAGGGTATCCCCCGGCGCAGGCGAAAACACAGTCGGCTAACTTGTCAACTGTGACTTTATAAAGCTGGTTGCAGGAATCGACCGCTTTCAAAAATGCTTTTTCTAAGTCACCGGTTAAAATGTCTACAATCTCCTTTTGGTCATTTATCACCACATTCAAAAGGAAATCGACTCCGGCTTTTTTGGCTGCCTCATCCATCTCCTCAGATATGGGACTTCCTTTCAATCGGGCGATTCCCACTCCTTCTCTTTTCACCATAGCATGATTTTTCCTGATGACTTCTCTGCCTACCACCCCGGGTAAAATCCCTTTTCTTCCTCCGGAATATCCACCGAAATAATGGGTGGTAACCATTCCGGTCAAAACCACGACATCCGAATCGACCGCCAATTTATTTAACAAAAGCTCATTTCCGGTTGAAAGTTTCCCCAAAGAGACACAATTTTTGTCACATTCGTGGGATATCACTTCATAATTGTCCACTATCTCATCTCCGAAGTTGTCCCTATTCTCTTCGTCCGTATGCGGTCTGTGGGCTCCGGTTCCGACTAAGAATTTTATATCTTCATCTTTTATACCTCCTTTATGGAGTTCATCGATGATCGGCAAAAGGAGGTTATAATTTTTTCTTTTGTAAGGTACTCCTCGAGTGAAATCGGAGACAATTATAACTGTGGTCTTTTTCCCTTTAGCTATTTCGGATAGCTTTTTTGTTCCGATGGGATTGTTCAAAGCCTGGACTGTAGCTTTGGTCACATCTAAAACTCCGGGGACTTTAGCCAGCTCTAAGACCTTTAATAGATTTTTATCGGGGAGGTTTAACTCTTTTTTGGAATTGCCATACTTTAAGTCTATTCTCATGGTGACTCCTTTGAGGAGTTAAGAGACTTTTCTTCAAAAATATAAAATGAGAAGAAGAAAAAGGCAAGTCTTTTTTGTGAAATTTTCAACAAAGAAAAAACGCCCGACATAAAAGTCGGGCGCTACGGTGTCAAAAAAACATTGGGTAACCCTGGGTCCATAGAACCCAGGGCTATATATTCGTGCTGTCGGGAGTTACCTCCCGGCAGAGCCTTAGGCGTCAGGAGTTTCCTCCTGACGCCACATTTAAGGCAATTTCTCGGTAACGAGCATGACTCGTGATCAATCAAACCGTGCAGGTTTATCGGAGCGGATTAGATATCGATACTGAACAGAAATCTACAAGCCGTAGGCCTCTTTTAAAATCTCCACCACATGTTTGACTTTTATAGGCATTTTTCTCTGGAGGAAGGTCTCCTCGAACCGCATCATACAGCCAGGGCAGGAGGTGACTAAAGTGTTGGCAGGGATTTTTTCGATATTTTCCAACTTATGTTCCATTATCCCCTTGGAAATAGGATAATATTTTAAATGAAAAGAGCCTCCACCGCCGCAACATCTATCTGCCTCTTTCATCTCGTAGAATTCCACACCAGGTAGATTTTTCAAAATATTTCGTGGTTGAGATTTTATCCCCTGTCCCCGGTTTAGATGGCAGGGATCGTGGTAAGTAACTTTGTAGTTGTTCGTCTCCTTAAAATCAGTTTTCAATTGGATCTGATTGGCTAAAAACTCATTTATATCATAGACCGGGACTTTGAATTTTCCAACTTTTAATAATTCCTCATACTCCTTTTTCAGGGTCAATCCGCATGAGGCGCAGTTGGTAACAATGCAATCGATATCTAAATTGTTAAATATCTCTAAGTTTTTCTGGGCGTGCTTGATTCCGGTCTTAAAGTCGCCGGAATTATATATCGATGTTCCGCAACAAATTTGATCTTGAGGAATTACCACTTCAATATCATTATGGGTTAAAACTTTTATTAAAGCATCACCCACATTGGGATAGACTAAATTGGTTCCGCACCCTACAAAATATCCCACCCTCATCTTGGGATTTTCAACCTTTACTACCTCAGGATATAAATCTTTTAATGTCTTTTTGGCAATCTTTGGATAGATTCTCTCCTTCCAGCCATCGGGAAAGGGCAAAAACAGAGTCAAGGGGTTATTTTCCGGCAAAATCTTAGTTGCCAATCTTCCCATAAAGGTTGCCCATCTGGCAACTGGAGGTAAAAGCCTTCCTCTTTTGAGGAGAAATCTAAATATAAATCTTTCGATATAGGTTATCTTACCCCTATTGACCAACTCAGCCCGGGCTAAAAGTACTAAATCATCCCCTCTGACTCCGGAAGGGCAGGCTTCTACGCAGGATTTGCAATTCAGGCAGAATGCCAACCTTTTTTTGAAAACATCAGTCAGATCAATCTCCCCTTTATAGGCTGATTCGATTAAGGCAATTCTTCCTCTGGGAGCTGTGGGTTCATACTTCATCTCAGCATAAAGGGGGCAGGCATAAAGGCAGGTGCCACATTTTAAACATTTGGTTAGCTCGGATTCTTTTTCTGCAATATATTTGTACATTTTTTTCTAAAACAATTTTTCGACAAATATACTTTAAAATAAACTATTGTCAAGATCGAAATGATATATGACTATATTTGTCCTGTTTTTTATATATATACGGGGTTAAAGGCTAGAAATTAGGGGCAAAGGGGTCAAGATGTAAGTTGCAAGATGAAGTTTCAGGTCGAAGGATTAAAGTTACAGGTGGGGTAAAGGAAGGAGGAGATTTGGTGAGTAATAAGTTAAAATCTTACTAAACAGAGAAATGAGGCTCCTTTAGACTAATTTATCAAGTGACGAGTGTAAGTATTTACGGATTAAATGGTTATAGTGAGAACAGAGTTTCTTATAAGATAAATTTAAAGAAATTTTTATTTTTTTGCATTTTTTCCTTGACAAATGGGTGGGTATAGTGTATATTTTAAGTGAAGCTAGGAAACTCAGGTGGCGAGCTGAAACTTTTTCAGCGATGGTATTATTTGGTTTTAGTATTTGTATCAGACTAATTCCTATTCTTCCGGAAAAAATAAGTTTGATTTTTTCAGCTATTTAATCCTTTAGCCTCGTGGATTAAAAGCTGACTTTTACCCTTTCACTTTGAGAGTGAAAGGGAGAGTTATCTGGTTTTACCCATAGCCAATTTAATTACCCTGACGAAAGGGCATAAGGCTACTTTTTTTTCCTCTTTAATCCCTTAATCATCCCTTTTGTCAGGGAGAAAATTTCACATTTTAATAAATTCCGGGAGGGAGGGGGAAGTTAAGGAGGTGAAAGGCTCAGGTGGTTAAGTCCGCCTGAAAGGTAGACTTTTAAGCTCAACTTTCGAAAATTTTAAGGAGGAAGAAGAATGAACAAAAAATTGTTTTTAGTTCTTTTTCTCGCTCTGATCTTGGTGGTGGGACTTGTATATGCAAAGAACATCAACCAGACAGAGGAGAAAAAGGCGAGCACTACGGTTCTATCAAAAGAGGATGCGAAAGCAGTGAAGACTGCTCCTCAGGTTATGGAGGAGGCAGTTCCTGAGGTGAGAGTGGAGAAGGTTGTGCGTCCTGCTTTCCCTGGGTTGCAGCTATTGGATGAAGCTGAGAGAGCAGCCTGGACGGCAGAGCCGACTTTAATGCCTGCAGAGGCTGAGTTAGCCACAGAAGCGCTTATGCCTTTAGACCGGTGTTTTGTCCGGAATGACACTGGCGCTTATTATTTTCCTACTGCTCCGCCCTTTAACTCTTCGAGGAAGTTTGCCACTTTTATCGATCCTGAGTATAAGGTGCTTACTGGTCAGACTTGTGCCCAGCCGACTTATCCTTTCCGAGTAGATTCGGTATATACGCAGATTTGGTTGCCGGACAGTGCACATTTTACAGCTAATGCTTTCATCTTAGCGGCGGACTTTTCAGATCCTTATTGTCCATATCCTGGGGACACTATAGCGGTAGGTCCTACTTATACTATCAACACTGTGGGAGCATTTCTTGGTTGGTGGATGGATGTGGGTGCTAGTGGTGCTTGTGTTTATGACAGGTTCTTTGCTGCCGTTTTTATGAGAGACCGGCCCACCAATATAGGGCCCATGAACTGTCAAACCAATTACACCGGACCTCCCTGCGATAGTGTTCTCGCATGGCAGTACAAGTACTGGGAGTACACATTAAAGGTCGATACTGTCTGGGGACACTGGAAGAAAGTATCACTACCTCTGCAAGACACATTTATGTGTGTTAATCCCCCTGAACCCGGAGAGGATAGTTGTATAGCAATGATTATAGTGTCGCATGTAGATAGTGCTTGCACCCTGACTGGCACCGGACCAATCTGCGACAGTGTTGCGGTCTATGAGTATACCAAATACTATACTAATCGGGTTATGTATTCTCCGTTAGAGGATAGCCGAGGTCAGACTTGCCGAGGTTATATGGCGATGTCGGCATATGCATGGGTCTGGATGGATTATGTTTCTGACTGGGGTCGTAATGGATTCCAGAGGATTCGTGTGGTGGGGCAGACTGCCAACACCAACACCTGTCCTCCGGACACTTTCTGGTATCAGAAGCCGGCAACGGAAATTGGTGATTATCCTGACAAGTATGCTCCTTGTGGAGTGCCAGATTTCTCGCAGTATGATCATGGATATCCTAACAATGGTATGGCATATTGTGGACCCACAGCAGTTGCTAACTGCTTCTGGTGGGGAGCTAATTTCTGGCCGGTGACTTCCTTTAGTAACTACTGGGGTGGTTGGACGCCGGATAAACCGCCAGTTCTGATTCAAGATTTGGCGACTTATTTCCAGACTGATCCGGTTGCAGGGACAGATATCAATGCTTTGCAGGCTGGGTTAGATGCTCTCATTTTGGACAAGTCTTTCTTCTTGAGCGAGGTCACGAAAGCCAAGCCGGACTGGTATTATCTGCAATATCAGTTGAGGCAATCTCAGGATGTGATTCTTCTGTTAGGGTTCTATCAAGAGGATCCTCCGGGAACCTGGAATAGGATTGGAGGTCACTATGTGACTATGGCGGGAGTGAATAAGGGACAGTGGTTAATTAAGCTTTCCGATCCTGCGGTGGATGTAGCTGAGATGCCTGGAGCTGGGTTTGTGTGCAGTAATGGGATCTTCATACCTCATGTTCCCATTCCGCATCCGGGTGACTTTATTATGCACGATGATGCTGGCAATACCTCTCATGATGTGCATATGGCTGTTTCTCCATCACCCAGTCCGGGTGGAGTGGTTGCTCTGCCTGGCTATGCTGACTATTTGCATGCGGCAGGTGTGAATCTGGCAGATTTCCAGGGACAGAACGGTGGAGCGACAGGCACTTACAATCCTTTGCTTCCGGTTATGACTGAGATTGAGTATTCGGTGGTGATCTGTCCGATTTCGGCTTTATTGACCGGATACATCTTCTCCTGGGACTTCATGATGGCCAAGAGCAACTTTGGTGGAGAGGGTGTTGGAGATGCTAATGGTTGGATCTGGTGGACAAGTCCTTATGCTCCTCGGAACGATCTATGG
>Ga0315291_10000384_pt1 | contig 57818 bp, 55 predicted proteins | sample YL17G12_20_MG_FD_203070 | JGI IMG/M metagenome (GOLD analysis project Ga0315291, IMG submission 203070) | Sediment microbial communities from Yellowstone Lake, YNP, Wyoming, USA - YL17G12_20 | ecosystem: Environmental > Aquatic > Freshwater > Lake > Sediment | place: USA: Wyoming | collected... | reverse complement strand
CGCGCAAAAGTCCGCTTATTGAAAAAGATCCATCTCGACGATGTTGAATCTTTCCTATGTGAACATCATCTTTCACGAGGAAAGCGAAAGAAAGGGTTTATACCTCGGTGCCAAACCCCCCTGATTAGGAACTAGCCAGATGTCTCAGCTCAAGTCCGGCTCATTGTGAGAAAAGACCCTTGGTAAGTAAGCCCCCCTCGACTTCTTCATAGTCTCGTCATGCTGCGGTCGAGCAATTTGCTTTCGATTACAGCTGCAAACTGTCCGCGGCGCATCAATCTAGGGTTGGTCGATTATCAGGTGCCCTAGGCCTTTGCAATGATTCTAGCGCGCTGATCGGTGCCTCCCTCATCATTCGGACAAGTCAAGCCAGTATCTTGAAAAATGAGGGAAAAACTGCAATTTACATGAACGGTCAAAGGGGCTTATGTCCTTCACCTGGCACAATTTCTCAATACTGGCTAGGTACGAAGAGAAACCATATTGAGTCCATCATAACAGGATAGGAGCTTTTTGTTGTTTCAATGACCCCCCACGGTGTGAATCCAATCTCGCGTCGATCTGAATTCCCGTCGCAGAGTCAGAGAAGTCCGGATTGGCGGATAGTCTGGACGACCCTATCTACAGCTCGTTCAATATCCTTTTCATTCTTTGCCCCCGTGATCACCATCTTCCCAGAGCCGAACAAGAGGCAGACAACCTTGGGATCTCTCACTCTATAGACAAGGCCTGGAAATTGTTCTGGCTCATACTCTATGTCTTCAAGGCCCAAGGATATTGTCAGATTTGTCAGATTCAAAGCGCAGCCGATATCGTATATTGCGACCATATTTTGCACGGTGAACTCGGGATCTGGATTGACGGGGATGCCTGACTTATTCAGAAGCTCAGCGACCTTTCGTATTGCTCTTCGAACTTCTTCTAGACTCTTACCGCCAGTGCAATTAGCCTTCCCGCTTCTGAAAAGGAGAATTGCAGTCTTCGGGTCGCTGATCCGATAAATAAGGCCAGGAAAGCTCTCAGGATCGTATTCTGATCCCGTGAGTTTCTCGGCGACTGTGTCAAGATCAAGTTCTTTCGCGAATTGCGTCGAAGCCACAATATTCTCTACTCGTGGTTTGGTTTCGATTGCATTCATGAATTTCAGGAGATTATCGATGGTGCGACGAAATAGTTTCGTGAAAACTCTTATCGTTAGAAGCCAACGCGGTCATATTTGACCTTCCGCACTTTGGCTCTTTTTTCGACTTGGAATGGCGGCGCAACCGAGCCCGAATTCCCCGCCAAACAGGAATTGATGCCATTCTCAATCCTCAGAGAATCTTCTCATTGAACTAATGGCTGCATGGATCATCCGATATTGACCGACGAGTGCTCATCATAAGACAGCTAGCATCGCATTATCTGTCATCTCTTCGGACATAGAGCCGCCGTTCCTTTCATATGGCCTTTTCTCAATGGGCGAGGAAGAAAAAGTGGGCCCAACCGGGCCTGCACCTGTTGCGAGCCAGATATTCTATCTCGGATTTCAATTCCTGTGAGACAATGCAAGGCCAGTTCTCAAAACCCTTTAACTTTTTTCTCGATCCCGGATTATGGTCCAGCATCTACCGGTGATTAAAGCTTGATGCTATACTTACTGGTACAGAATGTGTGGATCTCGTCGTCCATTTTCTTACCGACAGAAAATGCATTCCGGGGTTTCAATGGGCGAGTTCTGCTGGTTCGATAGCGTTGTGAGGTTTAGCTCGGTGCAACAGTCTTCTGATTAGAAGAGAGCCAGATTGCATCAAGGGTACAGAGGCTCGCCCGCAGGCAGCTGCTGTGTGATGCAGTGGACATCCCCTCCTCCGATACTGATGTGCTCGCACCTGACACCAACGATCTCGCGCTCGGGAAACAGAGAGGCGAGGGTCTCACGGGCGAGATTGTCTTCTCGAATTCCATAGTTCGGGAAGACCACAGCGCCATTGGCGAAGTAGAGGTTGACATAGCTGGGCGTAATGGGAGCACTTCCAACCAACATCGGTCTTGGCTGAACCATTCTCACTACCTCCAGAGCCCGTCCTTTGGCGTCAGTGGCGGATTCCAGCCGAGCCAAGTTCTCCTCCAAGTTCCGATAGTTCAGGTCAGAGTCATCACTTGTGTGCGCAGCCAGCACGACATGGGGCATTGCGAACCCGGCGACACCGTCAACGTGTCCATCAGTCATGTCGTCCTCGACTCCTCTGGCGAGCCAAACTACCTTTCGTATGCCCAGATTGCTGGCGAGGACCTGCTCGATCCCTTCCCGGGACATGCTGGAGTTGCGGTTGACATTGAGCAGGCACTGCTCGGTCGTCAGCAATGTCCCGTCGCCATCAACGCTTATCGCACCTCCCTCGAGGACCATAGGCGCATCGTAACGCCTGATCCTCAATCGCTCTGCCAGGAGGATTGGGAGCCTGTCGTCCTTCTCGCACGGCTGCTTATGACCCCAACCGTTGAACCTGAAATTCACCAGCGCAAGTCTGTTGTCCTCCCTCCGGACGAAAATCGGACCGTTGTCCCTTGACCATGAATCATCAAGCGCCACCTCGACGATTCTCGCTTCTGGGCCGAATCTCCTCCGCGCCTCCTGAGCGGTCACGGGATCAGCGAGGACAGTCACAGGATCAAAACGGTCAATCGCCTTGATGACAGCGGAGTAGGCTCTCTTAGCGTCCTCGAAGTGTCCTCGCCAAGTGAGTTCCCTACATGGCCAGGAGATGAAGCATCCAGCGTGCGGACCCCATTCCGCCGGCATTGAGAATCCATCCTCTGCGGGCGTCTGCCGTGCTTCCTCGCTAGCGCTTCTCTCAGCCACGCCTTGACCTCCTCGCCTTTGTCAGGTCTCCGTAGGTATGCGGCTGGCGCGTGTCGAAGAATCCGAAGAATGAACGGGCATCTCGGATCTGCGACAGGTCCAGCTCCACAAATACCGTCTCTGGGCCGCTCGTGGATGCGCGCCTGACGACCTTGCCCCACGGGTCAGCAACGAAGCTGCCTCCATAGAACCTGATCTTCTCTTCTTGCCCGACGCGATTCACGGCAGCAACGAATACTCGATTCATGACCGCCTGTGCCCTCATCACAAGTTCCCACTCGGGACGGGAGTCGAAATCCGGCCTTGCTAACTCGGAGCCTATCGCGCTGGGGTAGATCAGTAACTCGGCGCCCTTGAGGGCCAAGGTCCTGGACACCTCCGGGAACCATTGGTCCCAACATATCCCAAGGCCGATATTGACATCACCTAGACGGGCGACGACGTATCCCAGGTTTCCCGGCTTGAAGTAGAGGTCCTCTCTGTACCCTTCGGAGTCTGGAATGTGGACCTTGCGATATGAGGCTCTCACCTTCCCGCTCTTGTCTATCAGCGCGAGCGAGTTGTAACACGTGCCCGCGTCTACGACCTCTGCAAACGGCAGGGCCACCGCGGCACCTGCCTCTTTCGAGACTTCTTTGAATTCGGCGAGGAGCCTTGTGTGATTCGGCAGATGGGCTGTCTGAGCTTCGCGATCTTCGAACTGGCCCACGTATCGGTTCGAAAACAGCTCGGGCAGTATCCAAAGGTCCACATCTTCCCCAGACGAGGCAGCTATTGCGCGCTTCGCATCCACGATGTTATCCTCAGGCTTCGGCGAGCATTGCATTTGAACGAGAACAATCCTGAACTGCTCCGAGGCATTGCTGGACAGGGGACTCCACCTCCACGCCTCATTTTCCTGCAAGCGTAATAAACATACCTGCCGAGGCTTAATATGATTCTTGAGGGGCAGCCAATCATCTCCACAGACCCAAGTCCCGAAGGGTTCTCCTGTTCGCTGAGTTGAGCACTCGAGGACCCTTCTACGCATTCTTGGCTCTTATTGAAATCAAAAAAGGATGTCTGGCTCGCAGCGCGTTCAAATCCCCTCTGAGCTGATATGCCACAGAGAAAGGGAATAAGTCCAGCTCGGTGCAGCAACACCGTGTTTCAGAGGGCGAGGCTTTCGAACATAGCCACGACTCCTCGCACACTCACTGGCTTAGCGACTTCTTTTATCCTCTGGCGCGCATGCAGTCGCACGGTGAGCCCCGTGAAGATCGTTCCTTTCGCTCAGGAGCGTTGGCAGTGCAAGTACGAGAACAAGGTCGAGTACAACCTGTCAGAGAGCAGCGTCCAACCTCTGACATCTCGCGAGCTCGTCGAGACCGACCAAGCGGAAAAGGCGTTAATGGCCATTCCCCTTGGCTACTCGCAGGCGGACGGCACTCAGCAGCTGAAGTCGGCCATTGCTACCATCTACAAGAAGGCGACCCCAGAGAACATCATGGTCACTACCGGCTCCTCCGAAGCCAACTTCATGGCCGCATGGCACCTGTTCGAGAAGGGGGACGAGATCGTGCTCATGGCTCCGGACTACGCTCAGGTCTGGGGCCTCGCAAAGACCTTTGGCTTGAAGATCAAACCCCTGTGGCTCAAGGAGGAGCTCGGGTGGCAATTCGACCTTGAGGACCTCAAATCCCTGGTCACGAACAAAAGCAAGGTCATCCAGGTCTGCAACCCAAACAATCCGACGGGAGCAGTCATGGCCAGAGAGCAACGCAAGGCTATCCTTGACGCCGCCAGAGACTCTAGCGCGTGGCTAATGTCCGACGAGATATTCCTTGGGGCCGAGCGCGAAGGCCCGACCACAGAATCCCTTTGGGGGCACCACGACCGCACGCTAATTACAGGCGGGCTGAGCAAGGCCTACGGACTTAATGGGCTCAGGATTGGATGGCTCGTCGGTCTTCCTGAGATCCTCGAGGAGATCAAGGCGCACCACGATTATACGACCCTGGCGCCACCGACGCTCTCCGACCATCTGGCCCAGCTCGCCCTCGAGCCGAGAAAACGGGAGAAGATCCTTGCCCGCACACGTGCCATCCTGCAGAAGAACTATCCTGTCTTGCGCAGCTGGCTTGAGGCACACGGTTCCCTGTTCTCGCACGTGCCCCCGACCGCATGTGCTATCTGCTACATCAAGTACAAAATGAAGATCAATTCGTCGAACCTCGCGGAACGGTTGCGGAAGGAGAAGTCAGTCCTCATCGTGCCCGGGGACCACTTCATGATGGACGGGTACATGCGCATCGGGACCGGACCACCCACAGACTACCTCCTCAACGGCCTGGAAAGGGTAGACGAACTCCTGAGAGAGCTCGACAAGGACAAAGAGAATTGAGAATGGAGGAGCTCAGCTCGGTGCAATGATCCACTGATTGAAGAATGGCCAGACATCTACGTCCATGATAGAACGAAAACGTGATTAGCACCATTCCGCATGGCAGGCTAGTCTCTTGACACTGAAGGGAGTATGTCAGATGAATGACATGGCAGACATGCCGACAATTCCGGAACTCACTTTCCGCCGCTACCACGGAAAGCAAGACCTGCCCGAGATGGCGAAGGTGATATCGCTCAGCAGAGCGGCCGACGGCGTAGACTTGGCCACAACGGAGGAGGATTTGGCCGCCCAGTTCGACGACCCACTCGACTTCGACCCCAAGGCAGATGTTCTCATTGCTGAGGCAGGGGGAAAGATAGTCGGCCTTGCAAGAGTATGGCGAAAGAACTTCGAGAATGGTAGTAGAGCTTACGGTAACTCTGTGGAGCTTCTTCCTGAATGGCGCGGGAGGGGCATCCGCGAAAGACTCTTTGAGCACAACGAAGAACACATCCGAAGATGCGCAAAGAAGGAAGGAAAAGAAAAAACAAGCTTCTTCGAGGTATGGGCAATCGACTCGGAAAACGAATGGAGATCCATCGTTCTGGGCAAAGGTTACACTCCGGTACAACATGAACTGGACTTGGTAAGAAGCCTTGACGAAATCGCGGAAATCCCACTTCCCGAGGGCCTTGAAATCCGCCCAGTGAAGCCCGAGCATTACGCCAAGATCTGGCAGGCGAACAAGGAGGCAATGCGCAAGGACTGGGATTTCTCAGAGGATGAGTGGGACGAACAGCACATGAAAGCTTTCATGGAGACGAGCGCGTTCCAACCCGGTCTGTGGCAGGTAGCGTGGGATGGAGACACTCTGGCTGGGATGGTGTTGAACTACATAGTTGACGAGGAGAACCAACAGTCTGGCAAGAAGCGCGGGCATACAGAATACGTTTTCGTCCGGGAGAAGTATCGAGGCAGGGGTTTGGCTCGTGCTCTGCTTGCCAGGAGCTTCAAGGTCCTCAAGGAACGCGGAATGGACGAAGCCATGTTGAGGATGGAAGTCGAGAATCCTCACGATCCCCTCAGGCTCTACGAGGGTATGGGATTCCGAATTGAGAAGCATTTCACATGGTATCACAAATCTGTTGCGCCATAGGGTCCTCAAATCGGACTTGAACTTCAGTGCGACTATCGAATGTCTCATCTTGGACAGGCCAGATACTGGAATCCCTGCGCAAGTTAGAATGAAATCCCTTAACAAGGAACTTGTCTAGAAGGAGTCTAGCTCGGAGCAATGACTCTCTGATTCCAATTCTTGAGCGATGATGCGAGGCCAGCCCTCAAATCCCTTTGATTTCTTTTTCTAACCCAGATATTGGCCTGGAATCTACCGGTGATTAAAGCTGCCAGATATGATTACCGGCAAGGAATTAGACTGTGCGCAAAGCCCAAGATCGGGTGTCTCAGTCCCTAACTGATTGAAACAAAGAAAAAGGATGTCTGGCTCGAGCGAGCTCGTGTCTCGCCCGGTCCACTGGCTTTGTTTTCAACCTTTGATTGAACACCATTTGGCAGGTGTCTGGAAAGAGACGATTTCGGATCTTGCACGCTCCACTTCAGTAAAGGCAGGCGGATTCCAGGCAAAGGCCCGGACCATTGGGAGGAGCGCCTTAGGCTGGGAATCAATTGTCGTCAGTATCCAGGTAGCCTGTTTCTTGTTGCACTGCTTGCCATCGGAAGTCTAGCAGCTTTGCGAGTCCACGCTTCTGCAAGTGCCTAAGATTGTAGTGAGCGCGTTGCCTCGAAATGCTCAGCTCTTTAGCTACTTCCATCCCAGACAAAGGTCCTTTTTCATCGAGGACTCTGAAGATTCTAGATTCCACCTTTCCAAGGAAGTGGGTTTTCCCTATTCTACCGCCATCTTCTTGGAGGAAATACCGTCTTGTTCGACCGTCCTTCACACTCCGCACCAGCTCAAGCTTCTCCAGGACTATCAGATGGTATGCTAGATTGCCATTGAAGAAGCGGAGTTCTGTCTTTAGTTCGGTGAACGAGCAGCCCGGTTTGCCTTTGATGTAGCCGTAGATCTTTCCTCTGCTGAAGTTCTCCAGAACATCGATGCCAGCGAGCCTGACATGAAGCTGCACAATGAACGAACCAAGGAGTGCAATAGCGATCTCAGGTGGTCCGACAAGCACGCCAAGTACTATGAGAAATGCGAACGACAGAATCAAGAGAGAACCTGTCCAAAGATTAAGAACAATCCATCCAGATTCTGCTGATGTCACCGGGATTGGGTGGCGCTGCGCAACAAGGACAGCTCCCGAATCGATATCAACCACTATTAGAATCGGATAGTTCATTGAGAACATGTTGCTAGTGACGTTGGCCCGGTATTCATAACCGAATGCGAACCTCAGCGTAGTCTCAACCGAGTAGTTGCCCGGCGAGGATGGAACAGGTGTCGGTTCTCCAACTTCGTCGACGGGTTGGAGGCGAATTCCTAGAAGTCCATCAGAATAAATCTGAGCTTTCTCGTCGGCACGATACAAGGAGGGCGCTCTCCCCCTTCCAATATCGATTGCCTCTTGCGGTGTGATGAGGGCGGCGCTCGGAAGAACAACGAACGGTCTGGCTTGGACGGAGACTAGTCTGCCAGTGCCATTGTCAAATGCAGCTGCCATGATGTTGCAGCCCGATATATCATATCCAAAGAACGTAGTGGACAGAATCACCGTTGTGGTGTTCCATCTGCCGAGATAGGATACAACCGTTAGATTCTTCGTCGGGATGCCCAGGGCGTCACCTAGCTGGCGAGCTGTTGGTTCATATTGCGAGGCGTCTGGTACAATGATCTTGGAATCGACCAAGGTCGCCTGGAATCCGAGGAAAATGCCATCTCTGAAATCCACATCTATGAGGGAACTATTATTGTCGTAGTTGAAGTTAGCATACATCTGATCGTAGTAGAGTCTGAACTTAGACCCATCGCTGCTGGAAAAAACCACGGGGACACTGTAGTATCCGTCAAAGAAATCGTTCTCGGAAGGCGCTCTTCTGAATACAGGCGAGAATGGTTGCCATCCATTCTCAGAGGAATAGCTCGTTGGGCCACTGCCTAGTGCGGATGCAAGATGATCGGCAAGAAGACTTGCGTTCTCAATCTCGGACAAGGTAGAATTTGGAAAAACCCATAGATTCCTAGGCGGACCGTATGTCATAGCCATTGGACCCGCTTCGAGAGCGGCCGGAGGACTCACTGAGGGACCGCCTCCAAATCCGCACAGTAGCATTGTGCCTACTGCTGCAATGGTCAGGCAGAGCACAATGGTCCTTCTGGCTTTCTGCCGGATCATATGGCCTTGAGACTTGACTTCTGGGTCAGAGGTCGTTCGGGACGCCGTCGCAAATTCCTCCCATACATCATGAGTCTCTGGATTAGATGGGTTTATTGGTAGTGTTCTTTGACAACCAAGTTCACAGGCGTGGGATTTCAGGCCAGAGTCGGTATTGAATCCTGATCTACCCTACGATTAATCAAGAAAAATGAAAGAGGTTTGGGACGCCTTGGTGCAATTCCGCTTTGATTGAATCGAAGACATGAATGTCTGGCTCGGCGGAGTTCGATTCTCGCCCGGTCCACACTCATGCATAGCCAGACAAATATCCTTCCGATTCAGTTGAATCGCTTTTGCCCGAATTGTATCTTCGGGCTTCCGAGGAGGAATCGCCTTTCCTTCCCCGTGGTCTTTTCCGAGGCGAGGCATGCTCTTCATCGGTGATACGGCAAGTCTCCCACCTGCTCTCGAGGTGGTCCTCTTGGTTGAAGACAATTCGCTCTCTATTCTTGATCAGCAGGTCCAGCCTCGGCTCGCCGTCGCTTCACAGTGGCGACAGACAGAAGTCCCCAACGACAGCTTCTCACGATTACTTCTTGAGTTCCAGGCCTGACGCCATGTTCCTGACAATCTCCGTCCAGGCCTCGATTGCTTTAGAACGTGGAAGGCCAGTCGAGATAAAGGCCAGGAGCCCAAGTTGCAGCGCTGACAGACCCCGGGCGACTCTCACAGTATCAACATTCGGGGGTATCTCTCCCGCCTTCTTTCGGTCTTCCAAGCATCCAGAGATTCCCTCCACGAGCTTTCGGTCGACGTCCCTCATCAGTTGCTTTGCATTTCTGTCGCGATGAGCCTCAGACATGAAATCGCACAATAGATAGGGGAACCAGCTGGGCATTGATTTGAGTAATCTGCCGAATGACCCCTCAGTGATCTCGATGAGGCCTTCGTCTCTCGACGATGAGAGCTCACCTCCGAGCGCACTCTCAATGAAGGACTCTACGATAGCGCCGATAAGCGCCTCCTTGTTTTCGAAGTACTGATACACCGCTCCCTTGCTGACGCCAATCCTCTTGGCTACGTCGTTCATTGTGGTCTTGCGATAGCCCTTCCTGGCGAACTCTGCGCTCGCCGCATCCATGATACGCTTCTTCGCCTGCTCTTTGTATTCAGGGACCACTTTCGGCATTTTTTCCAGGTGAAATGTAATCAGAGTAGGAATACTTGAAAGCGACAGATGTGAGAATTGATATACATTGAGTCACTTTTCTAACCTGGGGACGGTTTGGCTGGCGGTAGTCTGGGCGACGAAAAAGAGCCTTCGAAGAGAGTCTGCGCTGCTTGCGGGCTCAGAATTTCACCCGATGAGAGCGTTTGTCCTCGTTGTGGGAATGTGTTCCGCAAGGATAAGGGAGAATGGGACTGGAAGCTCATTCCGAGGCAACGCACACTCAAGAAGACCGAATCGAAGAATGAGACTGTTGAAGAGGCTGGTCATGATTGAACGCCGGTTCCGTTAGGAGATCGAAATTGTGGCTTCTTTCTTGCCGCAGTTGGGTCCCAAATCGGTACTGCACCGGAACCGGTTCCCCCTTTTGCTGGCACCGGTTTGAGAGGTTCGTCGATGTGCTATAGACTGGATCGCGTGCACCAACTACTGACAGATCTTTGTGAAGATATTGAGAGACAGATAAAGCCGAATCTCCAGGGGTCGATGGGGAACCTCGTTCATGGCTATCTGCCCCAGGTCTGGGTCTTCGAGACCGAATGCGGCGCGTGCACCCTCTTCCTGGACACCGAGGGCAACGCTCGAGTGTTTCCCGGAGCAGATCGGGACGTGGACGTGACAATCCATTGGAGGAAAGACGTTCTCGAGTCCATTCTTGCATCGAGAAACCGTGATTCCGTCTCGGCCGGCGACTACCCAGACGTGACCGTTCATACTGACAAGGGAAGGGCCGCCTTCAACTACCTCAAGAAGGAGATCGGGCTTTGACGAGATGCTAGTTGTTGACCTATCATCTTCGCGATTGGTAGACCTTCTTATGATAGTGGTAGCGCCTGAATCCTTTCAGAAGCGAGCCTTGAGCACTATGATTCCTTCTTTCCTTGTTATGTCGACCGACTGCCTGCCAGTCACGTGATTGGTGCCCCTCAGCTTCAGGACCTCGATATACTTGCGCCTTGCATCACCTTCATCCGATAGCATGAGCAGTATGACGCCATCGACCGCGTAGGATAGCTCTGGCGGATACAGCTCACCCGGGCGGACCTCTCCTGTCAGCAGCGTCGTCGCCTGCCAGTTCTTGAGACGCGTCGTTAAATCGAATGCGAACACCCTGTAGTCGTCCTTCATCATCGTCCCGACAACGGTGATCGGATCTATCACGATCCTCTGAGGCATGACCTCGGCAACTTTCTGGTCAATGAAATCAAGAACTTGCTGTCCAGTGGAGTTCCTCAGCATAGGACCGAGGTCGCAAAAGACGATCTCTTTGCCGTAGTATTCCGGTTTAACAAAATCAAATTGGGCTGCATACCTCAGCATCCACTGCGTTGGTTCGCTCAGAGTGGTGAAGAAAAGCCCCTGCTCGCCCTTTTCCGCCCCTGCAAAAAGGAACTTCTGCGCGAGCGTTGTCTTCCCGGCGCCAGGGTTTCCGGCAACAAGAATCACTGATGGAAACGGAAAGCCTCCTTCGATCATATCGTCCAGACCAGGTATTCCGCTGGGCATCCTCGGAAATACTGTCCGTTCCATGCCTAGATCACCTCCTTGTCCTTAAGGACAGCTTGCTCAGATCTGTCACTTTCGAGTGTTGCTTGGGGAACAGGACTTGGAATTTTCTTTGTCAAATCTCCCATTTCGTGCACGATCTTGACGGTCATTTCGGGGCCCACTTCGAGCACCTTCTTCGAGAAGTCTGAAATAAACTCGAAGAGCACGGGCTGCTGATCTCTGTCCATCACGACCGCAGTCAGAACCGTGCTAGGTTTAAAATCCTTTGTGGCCCGCAGATAGTTTTCGAAGAACCTCTTGACGCTCTCTGTCGTGTTGTAAATGAGTAGAGTCGAAACGTTATCTATGACAATGAATACAATTCTTGTCAGATCCGCTAGTGGCCCCAGATTCTCCTTCTCTGAGTTAAGCAAGAACTCGGGCAGTGTTTCGATATTGAATGGCCCTCTTTGAGGCACAGAGTCGGCAGAGTCGCCTTTCGTATCTGAGCTGTGGGCAGATATGGCATCGATGAAAAACAGATTGTTCTGATTGATTCCATGGAGCTGCATTAGATGGGACACATATTGATGAGGTCTATCGATGGTGATCATGATGACCTTTTTCGCCTTTCTTTCCAAGAAAGCTTTCAGCACTGCGAGATTGACGCGGACAACGTTCGTGTATTTGGTGTGGATGAGGTATATTGAGGGTTCATTGGTCTCGTCCATGATCTCGCTGATCGCCTCAGCAAGCTGCAAGTCTCTCTCATTCACTTATTGCACCAGTTAATAATATTACGGCATGTGTTGGATATAAACTAGTTCTCGGGATTATCAAAACAGATAACGAGCAATAGTTCGAAACGCCGCTTCGCAACCAAGTACACTATTCCGCCAATCAGCAAACCTGGAAGGAAACCGATCACCAATCCAACAACAATCTGCAAATCGACCGCAATCACCTGTAGATCAATCGCCTTTGGTTCCCTATTGCTGTCGTGCTGAAGAGAGGGCACTTCAACATAGAGGCTTTTCCGAGGCGAGGCTCAAACCCCTTTCCTTTTTCCTTGTTCTAGGTCAGTCTTCTTCCACATCTGGTGCAGACCTCCGCTCCAGGAAAGACCTGATTCCCACAATATGAGCAGAAAGATTTCGCTCCTGGAGTCCCCTGGTACATCGGGTATGGTTGCATTGCCTTCTGAATCAACGCTCCTTCAATCTTCCTATTGTATGACGATGCCGAAGCGACAAGATACGCACCCCCGATAAGCATCGGCGCTCCGACAAGTAATCCGCCGAGCACCAAGACCATTTGAGTGTCGTACAAGTCGTGTTCCTCTGGCGTATCCACTCCATAGAATTCATTTTCCGCCAGAATGCGTCCATTACGCTGCCAAATTGGATAGATTGTCAAAGCAACGATTAGACCTATCAATCCAAAGATTAGCAGAATCCAACCAACAGCGAATGCGGCTCTCTTCTTCTTCAGAATCATTTGACCAGGAATCACAATCCCGTTTCCCCCTATCCCGATGACCTTCTCTCCCCTATGGCTCTTTCCTCGCATTGGAGGCCTATGTCGTGCGTTTTCTCCGAACGATTAGAACCGATGGGGGTCGAGAGCAGGTCAAGATGCCTTTACAAGGGCGCAGGGTGGAAAGCAAGGCTATTTCAGAGCATCTTGTAGTAGCGAGAGAAGCGCATCTGTGTTTATGGTCGAACCGCAGTATGCGCAGAATCTGAGACCCTCAGGGCTGGTGTTTCTATCAACAACTATCGATGCTCCGCAGTTGCCGCATTTGTACGGAACCGATAAACCGCCTGACCTCAACTTGTCGATCAGGTCGTTCAAATTAACGTTTACGTGTTTGACAGTCCTGGCGGACTTCTTGTCTCTTACTTGGCCAGCTTCCTTCCACATGCCAATAGCCTCGTATTTCCGGGCGGCATCCTCGTGCCTTCTGGCTAGATCGAGATTCTTAGCATCGGTGACGCAAGCGTCCCATTCACAAATCTCTTGGAAGGCCTGGCCGTCAACGTAGAATTGCTGGCCGAACTCTATGAGACCTAATCGGTGCATGATTTTGGCACGAAGCTCCGGGTGTCGCGCAATGACCTGGCTAACGACCAAAGCCTTACTTCTCTCTTCTCTGTTCCTTTCTGCTGCCAATTCCTGCATGTGCCCTTGCTCACACTCGACGCACATCGTTCTTCCCTCGAGCTTACCCCTAAGCGGCATGAACTTGCCACACCTAACGCAGCTCAACGTTCCACCAGAGGACCGCGTGCCGAATGTCAGCCTAGTTCCACAATACGCGCACGCGATGCTTCCGTATGGCATCGAGCGTCCACATCTTGGGCAGTTCACCATTTCCCCGTACCCCAATCGCATCTAGGGGCTTATGGGTTTTTCCGAGGCGCGGAACTGAGACTCTACTTCTTCCTCCAGCTTATACTTCTGAAGTCGCCGTTTGTTCTGATCCACGATTCGTTTAGCCCTGAGCACTTCCGACATGGGAGGCTTCACAAGGAAACCGGCCCCACATACCACACACCCCAGTACTATTATCGGATACCCTATGTTATACAGCCAGTGTCCGGTGTCTGCATAGGGTTCCGTCGTTACAGGACCATTCCACGTCCATTCAGTTTCCTGGTAGAACCAGAGATACCCGCCCGTTATCACTAGAATGACTCCGATGACTACAATGACAATTCCAATACGCTTGACGTACTTGTTCCCCACAAGCATTTCCCCAGATCCCAATCGAGTGTAGGGGCTTTTAGCCTTCCTCCCCTATCGGCTTTTCCGAGGTGAGGCTCGACCCCCTCTGAGTTTTCGAGAGATCATACAACAAGCCGACCGTCATTTCCCCGAAATTGACCGCAGACCGCGACCTAGCTGGCTACGCTTAGTAGGCTATCAGGCATGATAATCTAAAATGATAGGCCAGATGGTAGGGCGGATACGGTCAATCAGACGGGATTGACGGCTCGGCACAAACCCGTTTCTTTTTTCCTCGCTCTAGGTCGGAGCTAAACCTGTTTCCTCATTCTATACTTATGGTAAACGATGGCCACACCATACGAGAGAGCGACGATAGCAACTCCTACAAGAACGGTTGTCCAATGCTGGAGATTGAAACCCACAACGGCCACACTTCCTCCAACAATGAAGAGTCCATATGCTAGCAACTTCAGCCAGATAAGAGTCCCGCGTATCTCCAACTTCATTGTTATCTCGCCTGTCCATTTCTGATTGCCTGCATGAAGAACACTTACAATCCGCTCTAGAATCGCCATTCCTCTCCTATGGGCTTTTCCGAGGCTCAAGTCCCTCTCTTTTTCTGTCGTTGCCATGAGAATACGGTGAAGTAATGGCCGACGATCAGTGTGACCAGCCCAGCAATCCCGATTCCACCCGCAGTGTAGCCTCCTTGTTCTATGGACGAGAAGAATCCTGAGCTGGTCAACATTAGTGACCATCCAACAAGCGTCACCGCAATTCCAATGGAAAACATCATCCTGTCAATAAGCCAGACATCGGTTTTGAGGCTCTCCTCTGTCCAACACACATGCCACGCCTTACGAATCACAAGCCACTGAACTACAGTTCCACCAATGGCAGCTAGAATCGCGAGTATCCATTGGCGGTCAACAAGGAACACGAATGTGATGAGTACAGTCATCAGAAGGGCCAGGAAACTTGCCACGAAGAGCAACTCAACCCGGTTATGGAGCTTCAAGTTTCTTCCCACAAGAGAGAGAGCTGAGGACAGTTTAAGTCTTGCCGTGGTTTTCCGCTCGCCTTTCCTCCCCTATGGGCTTTTCTGATGGGCGCATTGCCCATTCACGGTGGTTGTTCTCGTCCCCTCTCAGGCACAATGGAGCCAACCATGGACAGCGCTCCATGGTGGCACACTGGACACTGAGGAGCATGTCTTCCGAACAGGACATGGCACACACTGCACTCATACACATTGACCAACCTATCACTCTCCGCCAGGGTGAATGTGCTTCCTAGTCCTTCGGATTTGCCCTCAATTATGTTCTCTTCCGAGGCGACAGCGTGGGTTGCGGTTTGAACACAGCCGGCTCCGACATCACATATGCCAGCTCAAAGTCAATCGGACAGAATTGGGTCTCGGGAGAATGCACCAACCCCTTTCGTCCATATCTTCAATGCCTGCTGCCAGAGAATGAGGTAGATTGACTCTCGTCTGGAGAGCTCATCGAGGTCCAAATGACTCTTCAATGTCTAACACTAGCACATCCGGGAGGCGTATCGCACTAATGAAACGTCTGAGGCGAGCGACGAGTTCTGTACGCTTGTGTGGTTCGTTCTCCTCAGCTATGGCCATGATCAAAACCAGCAGCTGCTTCCTCTTTTCGAAATCCAGCAGACATGCTCTCGTGATAGCTTCGTTCAGAAGGTCTCCCTGTTTGTTGTTGATCAATCCTTGTTTTAGGGCTTTTCGAACGGAATCTCGCGGTGACCCGAGCGCCACAGACATTCGTTCAGAGCCAGCTGACGCAAATCGAACATTCCCACAGCGGGGACATACCAACTCGTCCATAAGGATGAAGTGATTGCAGTAGGTGCAGGATACTCCTTCTGTTTCATCTTTTCTGTCACTCATGATGCCACTCGCTCGCCCTTGTTCATGTCAGACCCCAATGAAACAATCATATCAAGGCCAAAAAAAGAAGGAGAGAAGGAGTGCGACCAGAAGAATGATGGAGAAGAGAAGAGGGAAATGACTTCCTCTGTCGTTACGGAATCTCGCTCTCACAACTCTCCTTGCGTTCTTCGGGAGCGATTCGTGTTCGTCCCACCTGCAGAATGCGCACATGCTTCTCAGCCCAACTGAGTTAAACCCGCGTTCGCGTGCCAGATACCGTGCGAGCTCCCTCTCATCCTTTGAAAGCCTGCTGCCAGGATTTCTCGCATTAATTGCCAATATGAGTTCTGGTGGCATCACGCTTGAAGAGTACACATCTCACGGAATTGAGCTTTGAGCCTCCGTTAGGCGGCTCATTGCAGGAACCGCCCTAGGGCGGCAAAAGCTTATTAGGTTCCGCATGATGTAGATGATTGTGAACTTCCTCGATACCAGAGTGAGGATACAACATCCGTGCCCGTTCTGCGACTTCTCGGCGGCCTTTCCAGATGCGAAGATGGTGCTCTGGTGCAATGGCTCGAACGAGATTCTGCAGATCTCTGTGCCGGATTCCTTGCCGCTTCCGGAGGTTCTGAAAGCAGCTCAGAAATCTCTGTGCGCTCGCGAAATAGTCCAAGACGGACGCTCTGCTCTGACAGTTATGCGCGCTTGCGTCTGCAGACAGTATCGATCGGTATCCACTATAGCCGACGAGAGCGATGTCTGGCTGATTCCCCCTGTGATATACAACAATGGTTGGGAAACCCACAGAATCCTGTCAAAAGGCAGGACCTCCCTCCAACATTTCATTGCAGAGGTAAAGAGAACTGGCAAAGTGGAGATTGTATCCAACCAACCCCGGGAACATCTAGATGTGATTCACGACCTCTCCGTGATACCTGTCCACTTCTTCGAGGGTCTGACAGAGCGGCAGATTCGCGCGCTTGTACTCGCATTTGAGAACGGCATTCTCGATATCCCCGCTAAAGCCAAGATGGACCGCATTGCCAGAAGGGAAGGAGTCTCCCGGTCGACTTTCGGAGAACACCTAAGGAAAGCTCAATTGCAGTTGCTGCGGAACTCGTATCCGTTCTTGAAGCTCCGTGAAGCAAGCACAAGATAGGAATAAACCGAGCAGGAATTCTACGTCAACGGATCAACATACTGGAGATCCACACGGGTCATATCCGGTGCTGCTGTTGGCTTGTTGTCGCCCAGGAGATATATGCAGCCATCGAACAGCAGCAGAAGAGCGCTCCGAAGCTCGACCTGGACAAGTTCATGTGATACCGCATTACGATGCAGCGGATGAGAGGGAAAGACGAACATGGGCCTCTAGTGCACAGTGAGGTCGGTAATATCAACAGCGATAACGAGGACCTAGCTAGCATATAGTGTCTTGTCACCTAAGTTATAGGCTGAAGGTGGTCGGCGACGGGACGGTCAGCCACAAACGGGTCTACACTCAGGCATACCCTCCCCCTCAGGGAAGTGGCCTAGGATTAGTTCTTTTCCGTTTCCAACACCTTCACCTTGGTCCGACTTGATGAAAGCCAGGAAAGAGTCCGCCAGCGAAAGAAGGTTACGTCGTTGGACGTTAGGAAGTTGAGAGTCTCGAAGGTCAAGAGAAAGTTCAAGAGACTTGCTGCTCCGATGAAAATGCCCCTTGAAGAGATGCTTGACATAGCTTCAAAGCGGCGCAAAGAATAGACATAGTCTTCGCCCGTAGGAAAAGGTCAAAGGGAGGGGAAGTCGATGCGGTCGTGGGGGAGAGCGGTTACGAAGCGCCCGAAATGGGAAACTAGGAATCTGGCAGGAAAGGGATCTTTCTGGGTACTGCGAAGCCCAGATACTAGACCCCTCTCCCTCACCATTGCCAGCGGTTCTTTCTGATGCTGTGACAGATAATTGGCCTGCCATCCGCCATCGGATATAGCAAGTGAATTATCTATTCTGAAGGAGCTGAAAACGCAATCGCGTTCACAGAGGCAGCCTTCCACTGGACATTCGTGATCATGAAAGACTCTTATAATTGCCTCTTGGTTCGGAGTGCTATGCAGACTCAAGAACCACCGCTGCTTGTCTCTTATGCCATCACTAGGAAATGCAATCTGCACTGCAAGCATTGTTACAGCGACGCTTTGGATACTAGGGCGCCGGACGAACTCAACACCGAGGAGGCCGAGAGGCTTCTGAGCGACTTGGCCGAGTGGGGTATTGGCTTCTTGATACTGGACGGGGGCGAGCCGATCTGTCGGGAAGATTTCCTGGAGCTAGCAAATTTCGCCCACAACAAGGGGTTAAGGACAACGGTGGGGAGCAACGGAGCTCTGATTGATAACTCGATGGCAAATAGGATGGCGAAAGCGGGAGTAAAGGCCGTTGCCATATCTCTGGACGGTGCTAAACCGGAAACTCACGATAGTTTTCGAGGTGAGAAAGGTTTTTTCGATAAGGCTTTGCGAGGGGCTAACGCTTGCAGGCAGGCCGGACTTCCTTTCCAGTTTGGAATGGTCATAAGGAAGTCAACGCTTGCAGAAGTGCCAGGCATGCTTGAACTAGCAATCAAGAGCGGGGCTTTTGCGGCGGAATTCTTTGACCTAATCAAAGTCAAGCGTGTAAGAGAAGAGTGCTCGAGCGAAGTCTTGACGGTAGAGGAAAGGAAGAATACCATTGGATGGTTAGCAGGTGCACAGCAGGACTGTCCCATCCCCATAAGGGTGGTCGCATGTCCGATGTATCCATTGGTCGTGAAGGAAAGGAAGATTCAGCCCAGGCATTTCTCTGCCGACCTTCTCAGGAGAATCCCCTATTGGGAGCGAGGGTGCGCAGCCGGGATGCCGAGAGGCTACATTACTATTCTGCCAAATGGAGACATTATTCCGTGCATGCTCTTGCAGACAAAGCTCGGAAATGTCAGAGAGCAAAACGTCAAGGATATCTGGGAGAACTCGCCTGTCCTGGGAAGAATAAGGTCAAGGGAACTTCTCCAGGGAAAATGCGGAGAATGCCAATACAAAGCCCAATGCGGAGGGTGCAGAGGTCGGGCCTACGAGGAAAAGGGAGACATCATGGCCGAAGATCCCGGATGCTGGATGCATTAGTATTTCCGTGCTTAATATGGACATTTGCCTGAAGTCAATGAACGGAATGGCCCGTGGCGAAATCATTGAGAAGTTCGGACAAGAGCTAGCCATGGTGGAAACAGCGGTTTCAATTGCGGTTTGAACACACCGGCCACGAGAAGTTGGCTGTCCAGTGGTCTCAGTTTGGATCCCGAGACGTAACCACTTATGAGAGACAAGTAGCTGAGTGTTCACAGTACTTGCACATCCATTGAGGACATTTTGGCAGAATCGAGAATCTGCCAGAAGACTTCGCTTCCACAAGGAGTCCAGCCCGTCTACCCGCCTCGTCACGTATCGGATTCAGGTTTTTCCAAGTGAAGTCGTACACCATAACTTTCGAAGCATCGTCCGGCACATTCGGATAGTAGACGACAAGTCTGGATTTCCCCTTGTTGGCCAATGCTGCATTGAACCCCAGTCGCAACATACCATGTTCTAACGCGGATGCAAGCCTGTATCTCTCCACTGGTTTAGCGAAGTTGCTCCAGGCTACCCACAGAGTTCGGCCTTCGTGAAACTCGACTCTGCCGGTCACATCACCGAACTGAACCGGTCTTGAAGTGAGTTCACCGGACACGCCAAGAGCGCGGTATTTGAACTCTCTTTTCGCCCCCATGCTCGCGAGAGCGGCCAGGTCTTCGGATAAATCACTCTCTTCGACCTCGCTCGCTGATTTGAAGAAAGCCTTGCGGGGAAATACCAGATCGTTGATCCGGATGCCTATAGGCTGTGTCGTCGGAGCATTCTTGAATCGCAATGCGAACTCCTTTTCGAGGGTCTGGTCGGCTTGGACCTGAGCGAGATCTGCGATTGGAAATGTGGCGGTCTCTGCACCGCAGTCGCAGATTCCTTCGTAAATGCACCCCTTGCCCTTCCACTGGCAAGCAGGCAGTGTCGACGGATCTTTGTTGTCGATGGCTTCGTACAACAGATCTCTCCGACGAATCATCTCCTTCTGAATGCCTTTCAGATTATCGAAATGGACAGAGGCCCCTATCAAAGAACGACCCTGACCCCTATTGTAGATGAGAATATGTCCATCGGGTCTTTCGACCATCGCGCAATACAATCCCAATTGCTCGAGGTAGCTCGGTCGCAACGTCTTGATCTCGTCCGGCTCGATGATGACTTTCGAAGTTTTCAGCTCCAGTGGTCGATCTTCGAAAATGTCGATGCGACCGTGAATGTCCTGATAGGAAACGCTTTGCTCTACCCACTCCTCCGAAGAGACTTTCCAGTTGAATGCATCGTGAAACCCTGAACCCGCAAGCATGTCTGCACTCCGTTCCATGTCAACCTTCACTTCAGGATGAACGCGTGCCCAATATGCCTGGCGCACGCTCACAAGGTCGGTAGCCGTGACGTTCCGGCCGCGAGATTGACTCTGCAGTCTTGTCAGAATTCGATCGCGAACAGTTCGGTTTGCCTCAATTCCAGTACAGTACGGGGCTATTCTAAACGAAGGGTCGAAGCTCATCTCCCCCTAGTCTCCCAGCAGTGAGGTTGAGGTATTTATCGTTCTCCGGACCAGAATCCGGCTCGGATGCTGATTCAAGCCTAGAATTTACCCGTAAGAAATGCTGGGTAGAAACGGCATGATGACCATACCTATCGCTTGAGCGACATCTTCGAGGGGTTGAATATGCCATCGGGACGCCACTCGACACAACCTTGGTGCCTACTCCTGGCTATTCTCTAAGCTCTTGATGTTGTGTAGACGTTCACTCCCAGATGACCCACATGCGGCGACGAGAAGCCCGCGCTCGTCACCGTCTGCTTTGCAGGGTACCATACTGGTCCAGCTTAGCGAGATTCTGGATCATAGGAACATCCTCCGGTCGTCGCTCACGTCTCGTAGGATCTTTTTTCGCCATGCCCCTCAGCGTCTTCGACTGCCTCCCGCTCTTCCTCAGGCTTCGAGTCGTTATGTCCTTCGATTCGAGCCCCTTCTCATCGTCCGCTCATCAGACGTCGTCTTCAACCGCTGCACGGGTACCTGCTTAAGTGGCTCGCAATTTCCGATTCGAGACAGTTGAGGCGGCCCGATTAAGTCCGGAAATAGATGCCTATGCGGGGCTGCTTAACTTTCGCTTCGACCCTCCGGGGCACGGGAATGCGTTTAAATATGCGATGGTGCGGAGAGGCTGCAATTCCTCGTCTCCGAGGGACTCGACGGACTCGGAGGGGACTCGGGCCGAGTCTTCCCGAGTCATTTTTCTCGATTTTGGATCTTGCCGAGGACTCGGACGGAGCTCGGAGAGGACTCGGCGAAGACTCGGAAACGACTCGGGTCTCTGTAAGACTCGGGAAAAGACTCGGCTCGGGACTCGGGAAGGGCTCGGGAGGGACTCGGAAAGGACTCGGCTCTCCGAGAGGCTCGGCAAAAGACTCGATGGAGGACTCGGCAAAGACTCGACGGGTACTCGGGAGCTTTCCCGAGTCTTTCGGACGATTGCTACGAGCTTCTCGACCTGCTACTCCCAATCCATCTTGAACCTCGACATCATGTTTTCCCGCCTCCGGGATCCGTCTCGGGTCCGTCACGGACTCCGACGGGCTGTTTTTCTTCGTTCGCACGGTTTCCGGGAATCCGTCTAACACCCGTCTCTTGCCCGTCTCTAGCCCGTGAAACCCCGTCTCGTATCCGTCTCACTGAGAAATCCGTCTCCGAGTCCGTCTCGGACCCCGTCTCGAGTCCGTCTGTCCTCCGGCGAGCTTTTCGTATGATTTCCGCGAGCTTCTCGACCCGCGTCTTCAAATCAGTGTTGAACAAGATTGCGGGAACAAGATCGCGCGGGCGCACTTCGAAGTCAATCGGAGCGGCGCTCAACTTCTCAAGTGCGTCCTTGCTTACATTCCTACTACGACGACTCTGCATCCCGCGCTGCCCCTCTGCGCTATTCCCCGATTCCTGCATTTCCTCTCCGACGGGACCTTGTGCGGGGACCACAGCGTTCCCCACGCTCGAGTGCTTAAGCATGGCAGTCGCAAGAGTCGAGCAGAGTATCCGACATCCCCGACCTCGACTGCTATCGGAATTTCGGCCCGGCCGATTCTCTTGAGGCTACGCGCGCGATTAAGCCCACGGGCAGGTCTCTCTGCATGTCGTAGGCCTTTTGACGCGCAAAGAGCACAGGACTGCGTTTGAGAGAACGTTCGTGCGGTGACTCGGGTTGGTGCATGTCTCAAGAACACGGATGCTTGCTTAAGCGCGCTCTGCTCGGCAGAATCCTTTTTCCCCGTGCGGGTTCCTACCCATCTGGGTCATGAGGGAGATGATATGATAGAGGATTTAACGGTCTTACGATTTCGCCTCAGCAGAATAGGCAGCTCCGTCAGCAGTGACTTAAGGGCGCGACAACAATGACAGACAAGAGCTACAAGGAAGTGGATGGGATGAGAAAACCTTCTGAACTGAATACCGAAAGCGAATCTGAGAGATCGAATGCCCAAATCTCAGAACCCTTTGTGCTCACAGACGACGGAATGAAGGCGCTAGTTCTGGCTGGATGTCTGGAGAAGGCGAGGCAGATTATCGTCGCGGGAACGATGGCAGGTCGAATCGAGAAGAAGGACTTGGGAATCATGAAAAGACTGATGCTATTCTGCGCAAGTGAGGCGAGTGGGCATAGCCGGTAATCTTTACGGGTGAATTCCGGGCCAGCGACACGGCGAGCTAAATGGGCTGGCCGTTTGTCGAGAATCCGTCTCCATGTGGTGTAGCGCCTGGGCTATCCCAGCTCTCCCCAGATTTGCTTCGAGACCGATTTCCGAAGAACGAAGTGTTCCCCGGCGGTCAGTCTTGCTCCAACTCTGCCGCTCTGTGCGGCTCTGGTAGCCAACTCCACAATCCGGGGATCCTTTGTGCCCGATGCTAGGTTCATCAGGTCCGCAGTCGCTGACTTCATTGACGTGTTCATGTCCTCTCCGTCTACACCCAAACGGTAGAACCATTCTAGATCACGCGCCCTGACGAGCTCACCTATCTCGACAACATCTCCGACAAGCACATGCTGAGGATGCGGCAAGAAGTTCATGAGGAGACCTCGCATCTGTCTCTCGTATGAAGGCCTTGATCTTCCTTTGCGGAAGAAATCCGAACCGTGGGTCACCAATGAATTGTAGAACTGACAGTAGGCGACCATCGCTTTCGTTGAGAATTCCGGCCCATATCTTGAGGAGTCCGCTGGAAGCTTCGGCGCTTGTGAGATTCTCGGGAAGTCCAGAATGTGGGCTGTTATCGGCAAATCTACGAGAGAGTAATCATGGTCGTCCACGATCCGCCTGACTTCGCTTCCGTGCTCAGGCGACTTCATGCCCTCCACCATGAGATTGAACAAATCCGCGCATGCTGGCCTGACGCTTAGCTCACGATCACGGCCGTCCATTCCCAGCCTGTTGAGCAGAGGAAGGTTCTTGTTGCCGCACTCATAGGCCACGAACAACATCTGGTTGAACGTGGCCTCACGCACAGAGGGCAGAGAATCGACAACTCTCGCAAGTTCTGTCTCTCCCCTAGATTCCTTCGTGGGCTGCCATTCGAGACAATAGGTCATTATCGCGTTGAACAGCTGGGCGTATGCGATTCTCAGACTTGCCGCGTAGCCGTTCTTAGACCTGCCCCCTTGCCCGCACGCTTCGTCTTCTTCTGACGCTGGCCGACTTAGTGGTTGCTTCAGATTTCTCCCCTCAGGAAGCGCGAATCACTCCTTCCGCAATTGAATGTCGACCGAACATGATATCGATCCCGGCGCTATTCGTTTGATGTTGTCTTACTTTTCAGAGAACTGATCCCAGCGACCTATCCTGGAGGAGCGCTAGTCTTTTCCGGGCTCTCTGGGGACTTCGGCACCTGCTTCCTGCCTTTCTTGCCCATCAAGATGCCGAGGGCCAGTCCGACTGCGCCCCCGATAGCAGCCCCCAGGCCGAGGCCTGCGGGCGAGAGCACATTGACCGCCGTTGACGAGTCATCTACGACCTCAATGTGAGATGTCGTCGCCTCTCCAAGCGGAATCTCTCCCAGCGAGAAGGAGGCTATGGGGTAATCCTCATAGAAGCCCAAGATGTCGAAACGGATGACATAGTCATTGTCGACGGAATACCTGAACGCTGCGGACACAGTCACATCGGCGACCTCCGAAGGAAGCGTCAGGTTAACGTCTTGCCCTCCCCATTTCGTCCAGGTCAAGTGACTCTTCTCTAGAGAACCAGCACTGGCTGAGAGGTCTCCCTTGAGCACGCCAACAAGGTTGATGTCCAGGTAGACTGGTAGGCCCTCATACAGCGGAAGGGAGTAAACCCTGTAGCTTCCGACAGGCGTGTCGGCGATTGGGATCGTGGACACCCATGGATTTGAGATGCTCAAAGAATCTGCCGTGGAGTTCACGAAGTCGGTAACCCATGCTGGAATCGAGATTCCTGCCGAGCCAAGCAGGCCGAGAACATCGACAATCAGGGTTGATGGCAATGGTCCTGGGGCGAATCCCAGTGTGACGTCCGTTCCTGGCCGAGCAAGGGCTTCCTGAGGAGCATGCTGGAGATTGAAACCGAAGGTTGCGCTGATCCCATTCACAACTTGAGTCTGAATCGTAACGTCGATGTCTGCGGCTGCAAACGCGTTCTCAACCGCCATTGCCTGCACGATCACTGTTAGCATGCTCAAGAGCACCATCAAGGCCGATGCTCGTCTAACGAGGTGGTTCGCCCTGTCAATCATGGGATATCCGGCGGCATTGTATTTGTTCGGGGGTTAATAAATATGACGCAACTGCGTTAATTAGGCCAAATGCGTTGGTAACACTAATGACGGCAGTCTGGTGTACTACCATATGGTAGTTCATGGGCATCCTCACACCCCGCGAGAAGGAGATACTCAAGTATCTGCGTCAGGGCAAAAGCGTGAAGGAGATCGGCAGGCTCGTAGGGACCCCGATAACGAGCATTTCGAGGTCAATCACCAGCATCAGACGGAAGGCGCAGGATATCGAGGAGGATGTCCAGTTCTTCTCCGAGATAGGCTACGCTTCGATAGAGAAAGGACACCTGAGATTCCTTACTCCGAATAGGGACCCGAAGGCCTTGTCAAAGAAGCGAGAGTGACCAGTCGGTCAGAGACATGGTTCAGAGTCTGATGGATGCAAATCAACTTGATCCGAGGAGGTCCGAAGACGCCAAATCTTGCCAATCGCTCTTAGCGTACCACCGAGCAGTCTAACTCGTGATTCACAAGCATCCTCTCCGGTCAAACCTCAGCAGGAATTGACGCGGGACAAGCTCGCTCTGAATACCGTCTCGTGTCAGCCACAAGCATGCATATATGCAGCAAAGGTTTGACATGACGAGTCACGTTTACGGTGTGACTCGATCTAACTCGTTCAGGACGTTCAGTAGAGGTCAGTCTCAAAGGTCATTATGAACAATCCGAAACTCGATAGGAAATTGTTTGAATCAGCTATCAGTCCCATAATCAGAGGATCTCCTTCAAAGCTGCTTCAGTACGGAAGCAAGAAGTTGGGAGCGTTCATGGATTGCGATTCATGCCAGACAAGATTCCTAGTGAGGGAGAAGGGGCTGACAAAGGAGAACCTTGCCATCTACCTCAGGATGTTCAGGATCATGGGGGGTGCTCGTTGCGGAAAATGCTGTTTCGGAATCGACAAGAAGGAGATTTCTCTCTGCTACGATTTCGGTTCGCTTTCGCTCGTGTTTGACATACATGTGAACGTTTTCTCGAGGATTGCCAATATTGGGTTCTCTGTAGGCAAGTGCCGCGGCAGTAAGCAGACATTCCTCAGACTGGTTTCCAGACGAGATCAGGGCGATGTGGCAATGTGGAATGAGCTGACCCAAGGGATTCTTGCCATGAAGAATTCTTACCAACGGAGTGGATTTGAGGCCTCAAAGGACATCCTTGTCGCAAGAGATCTCAACAGTAAGACGGTGATTGCTTTGCATGGACACCAACTGAGGGGATTTCATAAAGGGAAGAGACCAGAGCAAAAGATTAGTACCAACATGAGGCTTGATGAGCCAGACTTCGTCGCCCTCGGGCATTATCACAAACTAGGTGTCTTCAAGATTCCCCATTTCAAAGGGGTTGTCTGTATGGGGGGATCGAGGATTTTCGGACCCTATCTCAGTCTCGGGGAGTACTACCCAGAGATATTGTCAGAGATGGGTTCTGTGTCCTGGCATTGGGACGATGACTACCGGCTTCGACTCGAGATTGAAAGAACCAAGATTGACATTGACAAATTCAGAGAAATCTTCGAGACCAATCGTCGACGTCCTGCGAGCATTCAGAGGAGAGTTGATGCAGTGCGAGGGGATTTCAGATTGGGTCTCAAAATCATTCTTCCTGGCAACCATGACCCAATTGACGAAGCATATGCTCACGAGAGTTTGATCAGGAAGATACCCAAGTCAGGTCCAATACCACTTGACTCAATGGGGTATGGAGATTACATTGAATTCAGAAAGTCGGAAGCCGATAGAGTGGAGAAAGAATTCAAGGAAATGCTGGCCGAGGAAGGATTCGTTCCTCTTGCTATGATAAGGAAGAGGAGTAGCCCATAAGACTGCAGTAACCTGGGGGATTGATATATACTCCCAAACAGATTGGATTGGCGATGGACGACGATTGTGCTGGGTCTCTTGGGATTCTTGCAGGATCTTCACGGTATCTGAGGGTATAGGCTGATTCTACTCCGCATCTTCTAGGGACAACCCTCTCTCGGCTCATATCCTGTTCAATGCACGCTCGGATGCTCAACTGCGATGAGTCAGGTCGCCGGAGGTCACTTTCGCGGTCGGCCTATCCTCTTGGGCATCTCTGGAGATTTGAGTCCAAAGACCTTCTCGGCGAACAATGTCAGCTCCATGATTCTTTCTCCTAGCGCGTGTTGGTCCTGTGCTAGTAGCTGTCCCCACCTGTCAATCGCGATTTCCTTCGAGTAGCACATGATCATGTATCGGACCCTCGTTTCTCCTCCGGATTCCTCAGCTCCGCGATAGTCAGAGTGCGCATCATTGATGTAGACGGTGTTTAGCGGCTTGTTGAATTGGGAGCGTGGCCCATTCGTATCGGTAAAATAGTCAAGGTTCGGCGGGATATCCGTCGGCCGAGGTGGAGGTGGAGGCGGAGGCGGAGGAATGCTCTCCAGAATATGCACGTTTGTGGAGCATTTCTTTACTGTGCCATTCTCGACCGCGGACACAAAGACCGTGACTATGCCTTTCCTCGGCCCGGCGTGGAAGGTGATTTCACGGCCCCCGGGTCCCAAGAGTTCAGCTTTCGATGCGCCGCTTACGATTTCCCAAGCATACATCGTCCGCCTCGTGATGGCATTGTCGGCAGCGTCTCTTGTTATTGCCCTTAGGATGAGGTCGCTGTCGATCGCGACTTGTCCGTCGCTCGGGCGTATTTCAACATAATCCAAGGGGCCGACTGGCCCCTTCGGTGGAGGTGGAGGCGGCGGAGGAGGAGAGTCTGGACCGACGATGCGTTTCCATGTCTCTGGGAGCTCCTTCAGGATGACTTTCCATTTCTCCTCGAACAGTTGCGCCACTTCTTTCGATCTCAGGTCGCGGAGGCGCTTCTCCTCCTTGTTGACGAAATCAAGCACCGATTTCGTAGCCTTGCGCATCGACTCGATGAACTCCTCCTTGAACTCGTCATTCACGAAGCCGTTTCTGTCAGGATTGATGTTGCCCTTGGGGAAACTGATGCTCCCATAGACACGGTGGTCATTCCACGGGGACACATTGAGATCGGGAATAATGGACACGTCGTCCATCACTTTCTCAGACAGTCTGAAGACCGAGACATGCCGCAGATTCTGGTCTACTGATGGCGCTGGTATGTAAAGCTCTAGTTCCAGGTCGTCAGTCTTTCTGACATCGATAAGTGTTCCCTCGAATCTGCTTGGTTTTACCTCAGTGATCTTACCGTGGTCATCAACAATCAGTTTGGCTCCGGTCTTCTTCAGGAACGCTCTGCATGCACTTGACAGATACTCAGCCACGTTTTTCCCGTTGATGAGGTTCAGCTGGGATCTTATCAGCTGGTCGATGACGATCTCTGTTCCGGAGGAGTCAAGGCCCTTTGCGCACCTCCCTTCTATGTCAGTCGTTGAGCTGCCCCTGTACCAAATCATTCTTGCTGAAGGTGTGAGACTGCCATCGGGGAGCCTGCTTCTCGTGGTGACGGTCATCCGCTGGCCGAGAGCCCAGAACGAGAGAAGCCCGATGCCGAACTGTCCAACTTCGAGGCCAGCATCTCGCTTTCTCAGGTTCTCATCTGACCTCGTCTTGATTGAATGAGCAATGTTTCTCACGGTGTACCAGAGGTCGGGAACTCCGTAGTTGGGGCTCTTCGGGTCCGCAACTATCTGTTGCCAGCCCTTTCCGTTGTCCTTGACGACAATTTGCGGCGCTTCCCGGTGGGCGTATTTCTTTCTGATTTCGACGACTATCTTGGTGGCCTCGCTGCCAAGGGAATTGTCGACCAATTCCTTAATCGTCCTAAGGGGGTTCGTGGCCTGGTTCTTAGCAATAACGTCGATTAGCTCCCACGTGCTGGGCGAGGTGAGTTCTACCTTTTCAACGGTCATTGTCCTCCCCCTCTTCCTGCTTCCCCTCGGGAGACCATCTGGTAGTTGGCAAACAATTGCCAGCTCTGGAACTTGTCCTCATCGTAGAGGGCCTTGAGCAGACTCGTTATGTAGCCTACGTCCTGACCATGGACAACCCGTCGCAATTGCTCTCGATCCGAGGGCGAGCCATTGCGGAAGTACTGCAACTCTCGGTCGAGCGAGTACAGAAGCTCGAGCAGCTTGTCGGCGTGTTCTCGCGGCGTTCTGGGTGTTGAATGGCCTCTGTCTAGTTGCACCTTGCGCACCTCCTCCGTTAGTTGCTGGAACTTTGCCTCGATCTTGTCCAGTAGATCTCTCACCTCTGTTTCGTCACCCTTATGGGTTGTAGAGAACTTTCTGGGGAGTAGGTCCTTGGCTGATACCTTCACTGTGATCTTCTGGTCTGGCGGCGTAAGTCCTTCGATCAGAGAGACGAACTCGGCCCTGTTTCGGTCTCCGGGGAAGCCATGCCCAGAGAAGTAGTTCGAAAACGTGCTCTTTGGTATCTTTGTCCTTTTGCGCAGACTCGTTATCGTAGTTCCGGCCGGCTGCTCAGCGAGCCATTCTCTGAGATACGCAGAGAGCTCTCCCCTCGTACTCAAGGTCACACCGTTGAGGACCAGAGGCTCCTCAGATTCCCCACCAGGGGCAATCCTACTTGGTGCTCTTGGTCGTCTCGTACCAGACGGCGGCGCCTGCAGGTCTGCTGGCTTCTCGCTCGCATACGCCATGATGTTTGTCGCCTTGAACAGAAGTGCTCGGTGGTCCGGGTTCACGACGCGCCTTGTGCCCCTTTGGTAGTGCGACATCACTCGATAGTCTATACCAAGGTAGTCTGCCAATTCGTTCCACGTCCTGTACTGATGCTGTGTGCCAAACCACTCCTTCAGAAGCTCCGCTTCGCTCTTGCTCATTGCTTGTCCCCCAGAATCCCCTTTGAGTATTGCGTCACCTGATAGGTCGATTTCGCGCCATCCTTATTGATTGCGATTATGCCAAGTTCAACCAGCTTGCTGACAGCGCCAGTTCTCATTGTGCCAAGGACCGCGTCAGTAATCGTCATGCCTCTTGGGTTCTGCTTGAAGTAGTCATCCACAGCAGTGAGAAGAGCGGTTGGCGTCGAGGACCCCTCACCGATCCGGCGGGCAACATACTTGAGGAACTCCAGCTCGCCAGGCCGGAATTTCTCGAGGTGTGCGAAGAGGAATCTTGCCTCCTCGAGCGATAGGGCGAAGGCAGCGGGTTTGCCTTGAAGCAGGACAATGTCAATTAGAGGGCTCGCCATCGCCGAGAACTGATAGCCAGGCTCTGTCAGTCCAATCTCGACAATACCATCGGGTGACTTCCTGATATTCACGAGGCTCATCTCCGCGAGAAGACCCTGAGGTTCTCCAGACATCTTTGCCAGATAGCCGACGTACTGACTGGCGAACCTCTGGAGACTTGGCCGCTGGTCCTTTGGGAAAGCCGCATAGAAACCTTCGCCTCTCTTCCTGGCGTCGGCCTTGTCCTTGTTGTGGAGCATCTCCTTAATCAACGGAGCTTGCTCGCCGACTGCAGCGGTCACCACTTTGAGGTCAGCCCATTCAGTCTTGGCCCTCGCAAGCACATTCGCGAGAATCCTCAGCGAAACTTTGGCAGGCGCGAATCGGTTCATCTGTCCCCACAAGGGTCGAGTGGTCGAACCAGAATCGAGTGTCGGGAGACTCACTCTTGGAGGGACCGCGGCGGGCATACTCAGCAGCGATGGATCCAATTGAACGACGGGCTTCGACGAAACCCTCTCGCTCCTCTCTCTTGGTCGAGTCTGAATGGATGCCAACCCTCTCGGGGTGATGGCGCCAAGCGACGCGCGCGTCTGTTTCGCAACCGCTGGCTCAACAGCGCGGATTACGGTCGTCTGAGACGATTCTGATTCCTCGAGAGCGATAAGGTTTATGATTGCTCGCTGTACAAACTCGTCAATTGATTCATAACCCTTACCATCTGAAACAATCGCCTTGATTCTGCTCTTGGTTTCGGCATCGATAACGGTTGTAATGTACACTCACTCACCTTGATACCGGTTATCTTAAATGGACGTACAAAGACTTTTGCATTGATTCTCCTTATATTGACGAAAGGCGCACCGTCAGAAGTCGGTGTGACATCGAGTGGGAGAAGACCCACACAGATTATGCCCGATGAACCCGATAACGACAAAGAGTCCAGCTTCCATAGGGACCGCAGGGTGGAACTATGGTAGAAGAGGGGAGATGGCACAGAATCACAAGAGAGAGGATAGGCGAATTCTTCGAGACATTGGGACTGAAGTACCTGCATGACCACGGAGAGATGGGATCTCCTCTGGCCTTGTTCATCGATGAAGGTGGGAGAAAGGCCCACTTTTCTGACGCAGACATTCTAGTCCTGGATGAAAGTTCTGCAGTCACCCAGATAATCGAGATTCAAGATGGGGGGCTCACACCGAAGTCGATTTTGGGCATCGCAGGGGCTACGGCTTTGTGTAACATCTTCATTGATTCAGAGGGGAGGAACCATAGATTCCATAGTCCGATTCTCTGGATTGTCTTGAACTCGAAGCGTCTTGAAGCAGAGGGATCAAGGAAGAAGGATCAAATGGCCACCGTTAGTAGAGAACTAGCGAATAGCAGGAAGCCGCTTGTGCGCCTTGGGGAATTGAGAGGGATAAGACTGTCCTCCGATGCAACGTTCGAGACAGATTTCTTAGGGCGTTAGTCAGCATATGACTCAATGGCATCGCAAGATCGATACGAATCTAACGTCTCAGAATGCTGAACGTCGTGCTCGAGCTGGTTCATATCCGATAGCATGCACACGGCTCGGTTGCGTTTCAAGCTGAGAAGGCGCACAGGACTCATTTGGAGCACATTCGGATACCTCCTGGGCTGAGTTGAAGTACTTGGCTCTCCGATAGAACATGCCAGATGGCTATGGTCCAGACAACCTTCGATTACGGAAGGATTTACTCCTTGAACGGCATTCCATGCAATCATAGAGCAAGAGATGGAGGCATAGATTCCCCCATGACCAGTGAACCCAGTTCAGGCATCGAAGGAGTCTCTCGCGGGATCTATGAATGCACAGTTCCTCTAATCCGAGCATCTCGTCTTACATCCAGGAACCGCGGAGGTATAGGAAAGAACCTCTCGGAAGGTTGGTGCCTGAATTTCGCAGTCGGCTGCACTCATGGCTGTCCTTTCTGCTATGTCGATTCTATTCACAAGCGATTCGGGAGAAAACGGTATGGGAACCTGGTTGGCAGAAAATGGGGAGACTACTTTCTGATCCCGAGAAACCTGAATGAGGCTATTAGGGACACTCCTTGGGGACGATGGCGTGGGATCGAGGTAATGATGTCCTCCACACATGACCCATATTTGAGGGAGCTAGCCGCGTATTCGAGATCTATTCTGAAGATCGGTTTAGCCGAAGGAGTTCGATTCTGCATACAGACCAGATCTCATTTTGTCGAAAGAGATTTCGAACTTCTCGCGAAATATCGTGATCAAGTGCGGTTGCAGATATCAATCGCGACGATGAACAAGGCTCTGGCAAGGAGAATCGAGCCACGTGCACCTGTGCCAGAAAGAAGAATCGAGATTCTTTCCAAGGCAAGAAGACTAGGAATTGAAACAGGAGTGATTATCGCTCCTATTTTCCCACCAAACGGGGTTCGACCAGACGTAAAGGGGGATCTAGCCGAAATGGTTGAATCGCTTTCCGAAGTGAATCCGAATCTCATCTTCGGAGAATCATTGCACATAAGAGGGGACAACAAACGCCTTGTTGAAGAGGCGCTTCGCGAGGAAATCCCTTTGGGCAATGGTTTCGACAAGGATGCGGGCCTGGCATTCAAGATGGCGCTGACTGAGCATGGACTCAAAGGAACCTGGTGGCCAGAGCGAGGTCACCGCTAGGCAACTAATTCCAGAATAGGTGAGAAAACGGATGAAGACTGGGTATTGTACCCCCATACACGAGCGAAACACGAAATCCTTCGAAGGTATCTCAACGCGTGGTTCCCGATCTTGAAGCAAGTGAACCCATCGGGGTTGAACTACATAGACGGATTCGCGGGACCAGGGGTCTACTCCAAAGGTGAGGATGGCTCGCCTGTCATAGCTATCAAATCGGCTCTCGAGCACCGCCTGCCACTCCCTGGAATCTCTTTCATTTTCATAGAAAAAGACAAAGCCACAGCTAGCAAATTGGAATCTGTCCTCAGCAACAGATTTCCTAAGCTCCCTGGCAGCACCGAGTATGAAGTGTACCACGGTGAGTTCGCGGAGGTAATCACGAGAATACTTGATGACTTCGATTTGAAGGGTAAGACGATTGCTCCCACTTTTACATTTGTGGACCCTTTCGGATACAGTGGCTTTCCGATGTCAGTCCTCGACAGACTGTTGAAGCCCAACGCGACGGAATTGCTGATTACTTTCATGGCGTCCAGGATTCGTAGATTCCTGGATCCTCTTCATGAGAGCGCGATGGATTTGCTTTACTGCACTCCCGATTGGCGAAGTGCTCGCGAAATGAACGGAAAGCACCGAATCGACTTTCTTCTGAATCTATACGTGGAGTGTCTCAAAAGAAACACAAATGCTAAACATGTGATGACGTTTGAGATGGCAGACAATAACGGCGACACAATCTACTATCTCATATTTGTCACAAAGCATTCCAAGGGTTGTGAGGTAATGAAGGAGGCTATGTGGACTGTGGATCGTACTGGCACCTACCGCTTTTTCGACTACGCGGACGGGGTCAGGAGATTCGAACTGTCCGAAAGCAGCTCGGAATGGGCAGAGTATGCTCAAGCGCTGATTGTTGAGAATTTCCGCGGCAAATCGATCCCCATCGAGGACTTGCAGGAATTCTTCGGGCCGACACCCTTCCTCTGGAGAAAGAGGAAGTTGCTGGTCCCTCTGGAGGACTCTGGCGCAATAGCACGAGTAGATGGGAGGACGAGAAGGAGAACATTCCCAGAAGGTTGTGTCATAACATTCTCCGCATGACCCACGTCTCTGACTCCCCGGAACCTAGTTGGAATTCCGAGGGAGAAGAGAGACAAGTCCATCGGGGTGCAGTAATCCCCTTACTTGAAATAAATCAAACGCATCAGTTCACATCCAGCGGACTCTGAACTCAATCGTCAAATGGAAGGGAAATGGAATGTTCTCTACCACGGTACTGGAACCCTCTGATTGAAAAACAGCCAGACTTCTCCGTTCACTCACGGCTCGATGAAACTTTGGACCGCTTGAGTCTATCAGCGGTAACGAATCCGGGTCCGCTATCTTCTCTGGAACTAGGCTGATCATCCTTACAGAATAGCGCCTCATAAGACCGGTTTTCCTTTCCCCTCATTTCCTTCTCCCAAGCAGACCGCTTGCACTCAGGGATGTACGATAAAGCTTTGGAGCGGTGACTTTCAACGATGCTAACATACCAAGTGACCAACTCCCTGAGTCTAGCTAGTCGGAGGCGCAACTCTCGCGGATCAGAGGGCATTGGCTTAGCGGCCGGAATTATATCCATCAACTTCGCCTCCAATTTCGATTTCGCATAGTCCATGGCTGTCAGGTGCCACATAAGCCAGTGATATGAGTCCTCTCGATTCTCCGCCTTGGCTTCACATGTCGTCTTCTTGGATCCCTCACTCTCTGCCATTCACTTCCAAGCTCCTTCCGTACCTTTCAATCAGGTTCATAGCCATAGGATTCTCTAGCAGTAGTACTTGCTGATTCTCCTATCTCCCCTAACCTGATATTTCCCAGAGATTGTTGCTTCGTCCGTTTTGTAGGGTATCTTGTCTTTGAATCCGAGTCTTCGCAATTCCTCTCTAACTCGCATGACATCTTCTTCGTCTTCGTGGTCGCATGTGTAGATACACACGACCTTCATCGAAGGATCTCTTGCATTAGGATTCGGTCTGGCTGTCGATACTTTGCTCGCCTCGCCAAGCAAGCCAGACTCTGTAGCCTGCCTGATTCTACACCACACTTCATCGACTTCACTAAACGGGACGAACAAGAGCCATTTCCCAGTTCTGTCGGTTGGCGGAATATGCCTTCTTGTCTTGGATATTGCAGTCAGCCAGTACTCATCCAGGACTTGTGATGGTCTGCGCAAGTCTGTATCCGAATTCATTCGACCCCCCGCCCATGTGCTTCAAAGCGCCACCAAGATGATAAACCCTCCTTCATGTTGAGCGCTGCCGACAGGTCATATCCACACATAGAACCGGTTGAGGATTCCGACTGCACCAACAACAAAGCAGTTGCATGCAATGGCCAACTTGAAATCATAGTTCACCCATATCTGCACATATCACAATATGAATCCAATCAGGCTTAGCGATCGAACAGTTGGCTTTTTTGCATTCGAAAGGGAATTCCTCAAGGAATCGAACCATCGTGGTTTCGTGAAGTTTACCGGAGACGGCACGTTTCAACTCGTCAGCAACCAATTCATGAAACCGAGAGAGGGACATTTTGAGTACCGGCTCCCAGAAGATATAGTTCTTCATGACAACCAGTTGGTCGAGCTGTCAGTCGGTCCAAGACTCTGCAAGGTTGACGAGTTTGCCAAACGATCGACTCTAGCGGCATCATACAGGTATTACTACGAAGTTCTGGACGCGCAGCCGCTGCAATACCGACCACCAAGGCCGTATATCAGTCGAGATGAATTCCTTTATCGACTTACAAGAAACTGGAATCGTGCACATGAGGACCAACTGGATGAGTGCATCGCCCTTCAAGTCCTGTCATGTCCTCCAAACACAGTTCCAATAGGGGGAATTGGAAGTCAAACGCTTCATTACGGAACGACGAAAAGCCCTCTTGCACATCTCAGTAAGACTATCGCGATGAGTCTTCCCGGAGAGTGCTTCGGCCATAATTCCACTTTTCGTTTCGGGATTGTGGAGAACCTAACGCAGAACGCCCACCTGAGAAGGATCTTCGAGTTACGAACGATCCCAGAGATATCATATAATTACATGACCATAATCAAACTGAGTGGAAAACCGCTGCCCATTGCAGTCCCCACCCTTGTAGAGAACGCGACATTCAACGGAGAAAGACAGGAACCGGACCGGGACGTCCTGGAATACGTCCTGCTTTCGCACTTCCGTGAACCCGTAGTAAGTGACCAAATGGTCGACAAGTTCATAAGGTGCATAAAGGAAATCCGCGAGGATCAGGCCCCAGCTTTCCTAAGACTAGGGATAGACATCGACAAGTTCTCGATCAACCGCGTTGCACAGGCCTTCTGTAGGCTCGACTTCAAGGATGCAGTTGATGATGATGTCGTAGCAAGATCAAGAAGGTGGCTCAAATCAGTATTCGCCAGATACTACGAGGCGATAGAGGACACCTTCGATACGAAAGGAGATGCATATAGAGAGCCCTCGCCTAAGCCAATAAGCGTTTACGAAGACCTGCCGAAGAGAGAGAAACTAGTTCTCAAGAAGATTGTGGAGTTGTTCGACGAAACGGGCCAGGAAGTGTCAACAAATACCGCTGCACAAGCCCTTACTGGTCAACTTGATGAGACATCAGTTGTAGCGTCAATTGACAAGTTGTACCTGGAGGGATTCGTCGTCAGAGGTACCAGCGGAAAAGGATACAAACCTCTGATAATGGATGACTAATGGAGTCAATCGAGCCCTTTATTGAGAGAAAGAAGAATGAATCTAGCTCGGTGCCAAAATCGCGAAATTGAAATCTGGCCAGCGTCGAAAGTTCAAATCCGGTGGACTGTGAACCTTCTCGATTACGAGGAAAGTAGATGAAAGGGTTTCTATCTCGGTACCAAACCCCCCCTGATTGAAAAACAGCCAGACATGTCGGTTCATGTCCGGCTCACCGTGAGAAAAGCCAAAAGGGGAGGAAAGGCGACCGCCTGTCGGTCACTGTTCCTTCTTCCGCCGGCGGATCATCACGTAGGCAGCAACCGCAGCGCCCGCAATCCCGACGGCCATTGCAGCCCATACCCAGACTGGTATACCCTGAGCAGGAACAGTCACGTGGATTGTGCTCGTTGCGGTATTCCCAGAGGTGTCCGTGACCCGGACGTAGATTGTGTTCTTGCCTTCCGCAAGAGACAGGTTCGCAGTCCACGACGTCGTGCCGTCGGCTACGATCCACGTCGCGTTGTCAAGGCTGACCTCGACTTTCGCGATGCCGACATTGTCCGAAGCCGTGCCCGAGACGGTGACGGACGCCGACCTGAGGATTGTGCCCTCAGCTGGAGACGTTAAGGCAATGGTGGGGCTAATTGTATCGGGAATAGGGCTGAGCAGGGTCCAATTGTTCGCGTTGAAGTCGTAGGACCAGGTCTCATTGTTGTGTCGGATGCTCGGGCTAGAGACAATACCCACGGGCCAGCTCCCGCCGAACAGCACGGTGCGGTCCGACTCTGAATCATAGGCCATGGCATGGGCGGCCCGATTAGAGGGTCTATAGGAGACAACAGACACGGTCCAAGCATTTGCATTCAGATTGTACATGCAAGTTTCCTCCGGTTTATTGCTGCCCCCAAACAGCACGATACGGTCTGATTCTGAATCGTAGGCCGCACTGGCAAACGCTTTCCCCGCTGGCGCTTCGGGTGGATTCATATTCGTCCAAATGTTGTTTGCGAAGTCATAGGTCCAGGTGTCGCTGAAATCGTCCCCGGGGGTCAGCCCAGTGCCCGGATCCCCGCCGAACAACACGGTCCGATGGGATTCGGCATCGTATGCCATTGCCTGACAGAAGCGAGGGGGAGGTTTGTCGCTGGCTGGAGCCATCGCAGTCCAAGTGTTCGATTCATCGTCATACACCCACGTGTCTCCCAAGAGCTCGTCGTTGTGACCGCCGAAAAGGATGATTCGATCGAATTCCGAATCGTAGACCATCTGGGCACCCAGCCTTGAGGGAGGAGCCGTGGCCGGCGCCATATTGGTCCATGTGTCTGTTCCTGAATCATAAGCCCAAGTCTCTCCACCGCCGGAGCTACCACCAAAGAGAATCACCCGTCGTGACTGCGCGTCATATGCCATGGCAGATACATCCCGCGCGGATGGCGAAACGGCTGGATACATTCTAGACCACCCGTTCGCGTTGAGGTCGAAAGTCCAAGTCTCGTTGGTGGATGCTCCCGCCCAGCCGCCAAAGAGGACGACGCGGTCGTTGTCGACATCATAGGCCATTGCGTGGTAACTGCGCGAGGCGGGCCAAGGATCTTCGGTCAGGGACCACGTCACGGATAACGTCTTATCCAGGAACATGCTGGACACCGAACCTCCAATGCCATTGTTATCCTGAGATGCCAGTATTGCACGAAGTCCTGCACCAACAATCACCACGGTAATCACTATAGCCGCAATCATGATTCTAGTTCTCTTCATTGCCTCACCCCCTCCTCGAACCACCCTCGTGGCACCATCATACACGGTTGCTTCCATCTCCCCGACATTACCTCATTCACTCGATCATCTCATCAGATCAATCTCCTCGCCATTGGAGGAATCAACAACTGCCACAGGTGCAGGTTCTCGCCCAGAAGAGGCTGAGCGTGTTAGGTCAACCACTCCCGTCTCAATCGACTCACGAAGGATGTCCAGGACTGACATCGATCCGCGCGCCTCGAGAAGCGCCTCCGCCACGGTGACTTCCCGAATTCCTGAAGCGTCTCGCACACGGACCGTCGCTGACCAGACCCGGTCACGAACCCCGATGGATCGGCGCACTCCTTCTTCAGTGAGGACATAGACGCGCCGCTTCTGGACCCCACCCCTTACTCGGCTCGTCCGCTCCCGAATCAGTTCGTCTTCTTCGAGAGGGTGAACGTATTGTGTGAAATGACGCCTTTCGATTCCAGCAGCTTCCGCGATGCGTTCTTGCGTCAACTCAGGCGGGACCTCCGACGAGTCAGCATATCGTGCGAAGTGCAGGAGGTGTAGCAGTATCCTCTCTTTGGCTGTGAGTCGAAGCGGGCCCGAAATACCCCTCGAAGGCCAATGCCTATCCTGGACGAGTCCGTTTGCGCGAATGCCGTTGTTGTCCGCAATAAGCTTGGGATGAATCCCTTGGCTCGAAATGCTGTCCGGTCCTCCCGAATGTGTGTCGCTACGGAGTCCTGTGGGGCCGCCAGAACTTCTGTTCCAACCTCTAAGAAGCAGAAAGATGAGGAGCGAAGCCGATGCGAAGGCGAGAGCAAAGTTGGCGACGACGACCCATCTTAGCAGGGAGAGATCATGGAAAATGCCAGAGAGATCGGGCTCTATGACAATGATGTCGGGTTGGGGTTCGACTTCAGCGTAGCTGCGTGTCCAAATGATCGAGTCATTGCCATCGCATTCCAGCCACAGGACAATGGCATTGCCTGAAACATCCATTGCGATTCGCGGCGTCGTCGAGCAATTCCGGTTGCTCGAAACCAGAACTGGAACTCCCCAGCCTTGGCCGGCAGTGTGGCTGCGGCCCCAAAGCGTGGAGTTGTTGAAATTGAGCCAGACGACAACGGCATTGCCAATCGAATCTATCGCAACAGCAGGAAAGGAGGGCACATACTCAACAGGCGTCCCAACCATCAGAGGAATGCTCCACGGCGTGTCCGCGGACGAATAACTCACCACTGCCTGGTAAGCGGCTTCGCCCTCCCCGACCCGTTGATCCCAAGCAATAATCGCTTCTCCACTCGCGCTCATGGCAACGCTCGGGCCTTCCTCATATGGTATAATCTGCGCGTATTCTCCGATGGCAACGGCCGTGCTCCAACCGACTCCCGGCGTGAACCGGCTTGATAGGAGAGACTTCGTCCCGTCGAGTACGTCCGTCCACGCAGCGACCGCGTCGCCAGCAGCGTCCCCCGCTATCTTCGGATAAATACCAGTTCCGATAATCTCCGGGACTCCCCATACTGAATTCGCATACCGGTTCGCGAGTACGGCGGAAGTAGAGGTTCCACCCTCGGTCCACACAGCGATTGCATCGCCAGTAAGGTCAACAGCGACTTCAGGTCCCGCAAAAGTCGCGCCGCCTGTAGAAACCCTCTCAGACTCCGTCCATCCAGCACCAACTATGTACCTATTTGACCAAATACTACTGTTGAATCCTCTCGATAACACCCACACGACCATGGCATTGCCCGTGGCGTCAACCGCGATGTGTGGCACGCTCGCACTTCCATTTCCCTGCGATATGGTCAGACAGGGTCCCCAACCCCAGCCGCTTGAGTAGCGGCTCGCTTGAACAACCGTCGGGGCGCCGATATCTAGGCTGTCTCTGTGTTCCCACACGGCTATAGCATTGCCGAATTGGTCACACGCGACATCGGGCCGGGAAGGCGCCGTGGCATTATCAAGCGCGACCGGAATACCCCAGCCAGATCCCTTCGTAAATCGACTCACCCACGTGCTTAGTTCTGACAGGCCTTGCAGCCAAACAGCAACTGCATTGCCATATCCGTCAACCGCGATACTAGGACAACGGACATATTCCTGGCCATTCGGCACTCCCATCTGAACTTGCGCAGGCTCGGTCCATTCGCGTTCGGATGATGCAGAAGCGGGGAACGAGCTGTTCGGAAGGCACAAGACTAGCAGGAGTCCTAGGATAACGACGGTCTTCATCGCATCTTGGCCTATCCTCGTTCCTCCGCCGCTGCGCAATTTGGCCACCCCGTTTATCAGCTCCTCCGTAATCTGCCAACGTGCGAAAGCGCATGCGAATAGATACGGATTTCGAAGGACGTCCTGCGACCATCCTATTCGCGTTCCTCCGCGGTCAGCGAAGCCAGGAGAACGCGGGCTCCTGGCTCAATCGATGGTGAGACAACAGAACGAATCACCATTCCCTCCTCTATACAGAGGAGGACCACTCACAGGTCGTCTTATCGCTTTCCCCCCTCTTTGCCTTTTCCGTCTCTTGCACAAGAAATCAAACGGTTCATAAGAAGAGAAGGGGTTTAGCTCGGTGCAAGAATCCTCTGATTGAGAGATGGCCATACCTTTGAGTTCACATGGCGTGGACTCTGAAATCGCTTTTTGCGAGGAAAAGAAATGAAAAGGTTTTTATCTCGGTACCGAAACCCCCCTGATTGAAAATCAGCCAGATGTTCCATTTCACATCCGGCTCCCTATACCGCTAATCGCAGTCTGTTCCCCTGGATTGGCTGATCAGCAATTAGGGCCGGAGCAGAAGGCGACCCAATCGGGGAAGGTCATAAATAAAAGGGAAGAGGCGGGACACGCCTCTTCAACCTAGAGGTTTGGTGCATTCTCCTCGAACTCCAATCCTCGGTGATTAGAAAAGAGCCAGAAAGTCGAAAGTGGGGTAGATCGGCCCCTGTTCAGGATGTGCTGTGGGTACCTCCTGAAAAACGAACGGAGATACAGAGGGGGAGTGCAGGCGGAGTACGGCGTTGGGAGCCCGCTTCACGCATTGGGAGCGAGTTGGCGAACATCTTGAACCCGAGAGCCCCGAACAGGGACGTATCATCATCCGGCGAGATCGCGTTCGTCACGGCCGCTGAGGAAGAACGACCATGACAGAGTCGGAAGTCCGATTGAGCGAGCATAGGGGGCACCGAGCGGGGGAGGGGATTGCGCGAGGCGCTAGGTGATTCGAATGCTTGCACGCATAGAATAGGCGTCGCACCTGGGGGACTGCAGATCGACGTCCGCCAATCGCGCCCTTCGGCCTCATGCAGGCGATTTCCCGACTTTACAGCCAACGTTTCGCGATACGCACCTACATCGACCCAAGACCCGCTAATGTCGTCATCGGGCATTGGGCTTCATTGTGAGGAGCCTACTACACGAGGCGGAGACGAGCCCGGGACGAGGGCAAGACGAGATATCGTGACGAGGTGGAGACGACCTCTAGACGAGGTCTACACGAGGTCGAGACGAGGTTCTTGCATCGTTTGCTTAAATATTCCGTCGGTGAAAACCTCGTGACGACCTCGTCTCAGATGAGACGAGGTCTGAGGCAGCGTTCTTGGTCTCTGGTGGCCCTCCGAGGACCGCTTAAGCGCACAATTCGATGATTAGGACTGCAGGCTCGTGACTGGAGTTAAGTATCCGGGAGGGGGTAGGAGAACACCTCTCCGCAGGCTTGATTATCATTGAGGGAGCTTGGGATGTGATCCCGAACGGCATATTTTTCTCGAAAATCCCTGTGAGCAAGGCGAGAATTTTGTGATTGTACTGAGGCCGCTTGACAACATATACCGGGCCACAAATGCTCCGGAAATGAATCGATTCACAGAAGGCTTCCACGTCCTGTAAATACCATTCGTCTGGATTCGAGAGCTGCTAGACCGGTGCCTCTGCCGCCATAACTACCATATGGTTGTCAAGGGAGCAAGGGTCTTGGTCAACCTTTCTCGCCCTTGATAATTATCACTCCTTTGTCTTCATAGAAGAGCATGAAGTCGTCCTCATCGATTTTGAGCCCCTCTATGACTCCGTCGGGGACGGTGATTCTCTTGTTGCTGCCCAGCCTGACACTTCCAAGCATCCTCATTCTAGTAGCCTCCTGGTTATGAATGTACGGATGTGGTATTTCCGTCTTTCGGGCCGGACCCTCCGAAGTGCCCCGACCAGCAGGCCCAGCCGCTGAATCCTGTCCATCCGTTCCGTCCGAAGCAACCTATATATCCGCGGGCGCCAATAGACTTCCTAAGTCAACGATTGGTGACTGGGCCGCGGGGCGGCCTCCGAAGGATAGCCCCGGATTGGGAGATGAAAAGATGCCTGAGGAAACCGGCAAGAGGCGGCTGCTTCGGCTCTTCTACGGGTCAATCGTCGAGATTCACGATGGTCTCCACGATCTTCATGTGCCCGAGGAGATTGCCCAGGATGCCCTCGATCGCATCGAGAGTGCAATCTCCAAAGCGCTTGAGCATTCCGGAGAGGCCGAGGCCGACGAAGAAGACTCGGAAGACGAGGCGACCGACGAAGAGTAAGGACGCCTGTGCAAACCACTTACGCCCGCCAATCCATGTATGGATTGGCGTGGCCCTTTCTTGAACGAATTCAGCAACCACATTCAACCGTGTCAGACTCAGTTGCTGGATAGCCATCCGGGGTCTGCAACTGCATTGTGGGCGTCACGCCTGTTCTCTTTGGAGCCTCCGATGGACTCACGGTCGAGCCCTGTCGAGCACCCTGCAGCGGTCGATGAGCTTGCAAGGAAGGGCTTCCACCCACATGCTGTCGGACTCCGGATCGCCCACTTCTGACGCGATGAAAAGATACCTGCGTGTCTTGCGGACGACTATTCCCCAGCAGCGCGTGATTCCGGGCTCTTCGATGTCCATGATTTCCTCTGCCGAGAGTCTGTCCATCGATATGGCATCTCGCCACTCAATCGATGCGACATCCCCGACTCTCAGTTGCCTGGGAGTGACCCAGCTGGGTTTTCTGCCGAGTCGTTTTGCCGCCATTTCTCATCCCTTCCTGCGCTTCAGTTGAGACCGAGCCGCGGAATGTGGGCCAGGTACGATTTCCTGAGATCTTCCGGGTCTATGTGGTAGTAGATGTCCATCGCGTCCGTCCGCGCGTCGCCTCTCAGCTCCTGAATGTGCTCCCTGGGCATCCCGTTTCTTCGCAGGTGAGTGGTGAACCAGTGCCTGCAGCAGTGGGGCGTGAAGCGGTCCTCCGGGTTTTCTGAGTTCGGGTCATGTAGGCCGAGGCGTGCAGCATGCCTCGTCACAATGTCATAGACATGGTTCTTGTTGATGCGTCCCCCGCCCTCGGTCACAAACAGCGCCTGACAATCTGCTCTCGCGTAAGCCTTCCGCATCCGCAGCCACACTACCAGTACCTGCTTTGTCTCGTCATCAAAGAAAACGAGCTTATTGGTGCGCTTTGCAGTCCGCTTCAGTTTGATCGACATGGCATCGAGGTCGACGTCCTGGACATCCATCTTGACCAGCTCGCCTCTTCTCACGCCTGTCTTCGCCAGAAGGGTGACGATTGCCCTGTCCCGTGAGTTCAAGATCGAATTGACCAGGCGGGCCATCTGTTCTACCGTGATGAGCTTGCGGCCACTTCTCTCCAATCCTTGACCGTTCTTGTACCTTCTCAGGTAGCGTTTTCTAACCGCCAGAACAGGGCTTGCGGGCACGAGATCCTCGAACACGAGCCACTCGTAGAACGCAGATATGGCTGAGAAATGGGCCTCGAGCGTCGGGTAAGAGACCTTTCTCTCGTTGAGCAGGTAATCGATGTACGCTTTCAGCACAGTCTTGTCCACCTGATCGAAGTCCTTGTTCTTGCCCGACAGGAACCTCGAGAAGATCCTAATCGCCGAGAGATAGCTGAGGATGGAGCCGTGGCTCATCCCGCGCAGCCGGCAATCCTCCTTGAACTCGTCAAGCATGCTTGCGATGCATGCGCCTGAGTGCTGCTCTTCGCCCGGCAGCGCCAGTGCGTCGCCTCTTTGGCGGCCTTCCAAGCTTCCACCTCCATGAAAACATATCGGTCTCAATGAGTCCGGTCTCCTTCAGGAAAATGCCGATCTCACGGGATTTGGCCAAAGCATTGTTGTCATCGAGCCTCACGCCCGCTCTCTCAGCTATCTCGGTCACGTCCCAGCCATCTTCAGGGGCTGCGAGAAGCACATGGATTATCCGGCGAGCCAATCCCGTGTCGAGCTTCGAGCTAGACGCCTTCCGAAGTGCTTCGGAGACATGCTTCAGGTCCTCGCCCTGTTTCGTGAATGCCTTGTCAAGGATCACATATTTCTCGCAAAGAATTCTGAATTCTTTCTCCAGCTGTGCTGCTCTCTCCTCAAGCTGCCAGTTGGGGACCAGCCCCTCGGGTTTTCCCTGACGATGCCGTTCGACGACTTCGACGACATATCTCGAGAGGGACATGCTGGCATTCTCTGCCGCCTTCTTCCATTCCTCTACGAGCTCCTCTGTGGGAAGGTAGACATCGACGGTCCGGGCCCGGATCGTCTGCGTCTTGCCCTGGTTCGGCCTCCCGCTCAGTTTCCTCATCGACTGGCCGTAGGGAGTTTAGCCTATAATTAGCTTACGGGTAAAAAAGGTGCTCCCGCCGGGATTTGAACCCGGGTATCGAGCTATCACCGGCCTGCCGCGAGAAGCGGCCGCGAGAGGCTCGAATGATTGGCCGGACTACACTACGGGAGCCTGTGCGACCAAAAAGGCTGGCCTTACATAAACGTTTTGCAATGAAGCGGCTCGGAAAAAGTACTTCCCCCCAAGGGTCGATGGCCCGGCCAGCAGGTCGATCGTATGAGGAGATTCAGCGCTTCGAAGGTGATATACAAGTTCTCGAGGAGGAACGAGCCCGCTTACTCCGTCAATGACGGTGAGCGAGTGCTGATCGAGACGAAGGACTGCTTCTCGGGCAAGATCAAGAGCTCAAAAACGCTCTTCGAGGACATACCGATGGATATCGTGAATCCAGCGACTGGCCCGATTGAGGTCAAGGGCATGTCTGGCGGCGACACGCTTTGCGTGTCGATCGAAGAAATCCGACTTGGCAAATGGGGCGTGACCGTCTGCTCTCCGGAGCTCGGGATCCTCTGCAGTAAAGTCCGGAAGTCAAGGACCAAGTTGATGGAGATCCGCGGGAACAAAGCGAAGTTTTCAGACGACCTCGAACTCGACCTCAACCCTCATGTTGGGGTGATAGGCGTCTCACCCGTCGAGGGTGAGTTTCCCACATTCCATCCAGGTGACTACGGGGGCAACTTGGACACCGTGGAAGTGAGAGAGGGTTCGAAGGTCTACCTTCCGACCTTTGTCGACGGTGCGATGGTCGCCCTGGGGGACGTCCATGCTGCCATGGGAGATGGTGAAGTCTGCGGAACAGGCATTGAGACATCAGCAGAGATCACAACCAGTCTCTCAAAGGCCACCGAACTGAGTCTCAAAAGACCGATGATCGAGACACCTACCGAATGGATATCCTACGCAGCCGCGAAATCACTTGACGAAGCCGCTAAGCTCGCGACAGAAGACCTTGTGCGATTCATATCCAATGCCCGGGGCATCGATTTCGAGGAGGCGTACTTGCTTGCTAGTGTCGGAGCCAATCTGAAGATATCTCAGGTGGTCGACCCCCTCATGGCCGCCAAGATGAGCATCTCAAAAAGATACCTGTGAGGGGGGCTCAAACGTCCTCGTCACCCTCGCGCCAGTCAAGACCCGGGGTCCTGAATCCTAGCTTCGCCACTGGCGGGAACTTGCGTTTGTGGGAAGTGAGCCTGACCGTGCGCGCAATCCTCGTAACTTCCTTGACCGTCGTTTCCGCCCTGTTGGCAATCTCCTTCTCTCCAAGGCCGAGCTCTACGCCTAGAAGGATCGCATCGAGCCGCTCGTAGGTTATGCCCATCTCTCCCTCGTCCGTCTGGCCTTTCCAGAGGCCTGCGGTGGGAACCTTCTTGATGAACTTCTCAGGAATACCCATCTGTCTCGCCAGCTGCCGCACCTCGGTCTTGTAGAGATCTCCTATGGGCTCAAGGTCAGCGCCTCCATCGCCGAACTTGGTGAAGTATCCAATCAGAATCTCGCTCTTGTTGCTCGTGCCGACCACGAGGCGCCTGTCCGTGTTGGCATAGTGATAGAGGGCTATCATCCGGCAGCGGGCCTTGATGTTCGCAAGGGATTTTCGGTCGACCTTCTCACCGATCGCGCTCTTGAAGGATTCGATCGGTTCGGAGATGTCCACTACCTTGTGTCGGACACCCTCGAGTATGCAGAGCTCCACCGAATCCTCGAGATCGTTCTTCGGGGAATCCTTCTCCGGCATCAGGAGCGCGAGCACCTTGCCCTTCCCGACGGCACGGGCGCAGAGTCGGAGGCAGACGGCTGAGTCAATGCCTCCGCTTACGCCGAGCACAACCCCCTTCGCGTCAATCTTCCTAAGCTTCTCCGAGAGGAATTTCTCGATCACCTGTTCGGTGCCGTCCTTGAGCTGCGGGAGGATCATCGGCGCTGGAATGGTCAGGTTCGGATATAGCAGTTATGGTGTCGTAGCACCAGACCGCTTCTGCTAAACCCTAATCTATCAAGAAGGTCTATCCATTGCCGATGACAAAGGTAACGGTCACGCTCGCGCAGATCACGTGTCAGCTTCACGACAAGGAAGGCAACCTGAAGCGGATGCGGGATGTCGTGAGGAAGACAAAGGGGAAGATAGTGATATTCCCAGAGCTTAACCTGACCGGCTACCTTCCACGTGACGACCTGTTCAGGCAGGCTGAGACCGTCGTGAGCCCAATGATCAAGGCGGTCCTGAGGCTGGCGAAGCAGTCGAAGAAGGACATCATCTTCGGAGCGCCGATGAAGGACGAGCGCGTTCCCGGCCTCGTCTACAACTCCTGTCTCCTGGCCTCCGGGAAGGGCCGGCTCTTCAGGTACGACAAGATGTACCTTCCGGCATTCGGGCCGTTCGAGGAGAGAGTCTTCTTCGCTGAGGGCAAGGACGTCATGGTGGCCGAGGGAATGCATGCCAAGATCGGCCTCATGGTTTGCTACGACATGTTTTTCCCCGAGCTGTCCAAGCTCGAGACGCTTCTCGGAGCGCAGATGCTCGTGAACATCTCCGCGGCGCCAACGACCTCTCGGCCGTTCTTCCGGAGGGTCATGCCCGGTCGCGCCGTCGAGAACGCGATCTACGTCGCATACTGCAACATGGTAGGGGTGCACGGGAGCCTTGTGTTCGGCGGTGGTAGCGTTCTTTACAGCCCGCGCGGAGACGAGCTCGTGCGCGCGAAGGATCTCGAGGAGGATATCGTCGAGCAAGAGATCGACCTTGCAGAGATAGACGTAGCTCGGCGATTCAGGCCGACGGTCAGAGACACGAGGGTCGAGCTGCTGGACGAGATTGGCTCCGTGCTCAGAACCGGCGGTAGCCGCTGAACCGTTGACCGATTCCTGCCGGATATTCTTAAATATGAACACTCTTTTGAAGGTGTCGAGCTGAGGTGGCCCAGCCCGGTAAGGCGCGAGCCTGGAATCTCCAACCGATGCCGGCAAGCTCGTGGCGCTCTGCGCCTCGGGAGTTCAAATCTCCCCCTCAGCGCTTCAGTTGACATACTGCCTAAATACCGTACAGCTCATTTCCTATCGAGACCAGGATGATTCTGGCGGAGAAGAATATGATAAGGGTCCTGCACGTTGAAGACGAAGTCGGTTCCCTTGATCTAGTCGGCTTTTTTCTGAAAAGAGAAGGGGATTTTGAGGTGGACACGGCAGCCAATGCTGAGTCCGCGCTTGAGAAATTGCAGTCTCAGAACTACGATGCAGTGGTCGCAGATTACAGCCTTCCGGGCATGGACGGCATAGAGATGCTCAAGATCGTCAGGGCGAAGGGTCTGCAGATTCCCTTCATATTGTTCACGGGCAAAGGAGGCGAAGAGGTGGCCGTCGATGCCCTGAACTATGGCGCGGACTTCTACCTCCAAAAGGGCGTCAGTCCTCAACTCCAATTCGCTGAACTGGCGAACATGATAAGAAAGTCCGTCAGGAGCACTCGCTCGGATGAGGCCGCTCGTGAGGGCGAGAGGTTTCTATCAAGTGTGTTCTCAAGCATCCAGGACGGCATAAGCGTTCTCGACAAGGATCTCAACATAATACGAGTTAACCAGGCAATGGAGGATTGGTATTCGCACAAGATGCCTCTGGTCGGCAAGAAGTGTTACGATGCTTATCACGGCCGACAAGCGCACTGTGATGTTTGTCCGAGCCTGAAGACCCTCGAGAGTGGGAAGCCCGCGTACGAAGTCGTGCCGAAGATTGGTGCGAAAGGGGAGGTCGTGGGTTGGCTCGACCTCCACAGCCACCCGATGAGGGATAGCAAGACGGGCGAACTGTCGGGAGTCATAGAATACGTCCGAGACATAACCGAACGTAGGAAGGCGGAGCTGGAGCTTCACGGCGCGCTTGAAAAATACAGGGAACTACAGGGGATCATAGACAAAGGTCCCGTCATCTCGGTCATCTGGCGTCCGGAGCCGGGTTCACCGGTTTCATTCATATCTGACGGTGTCGCGCAGTGGGGCTACAGACGCGACGATTTCGTCTCTACATATGTGTACGATGACATCATCCACAAAGATGACCTGGAGCGCGAAAAAGAGGAATTCAGGGATTTCATGAAGAAGGGAGCAAATGATTTCTTACAAGAATATCGAATCGTAACCAAATCTGGCGAGGTGCGGTGGGTCGAGGACCATACCTACGTACGAAGAGACCCCAATGGCAGCCCCGTCGTCTACGAGGGCATAGTTATCGACGTGACTGCTCGGAAACTCGCTCAACAAAAGTTGGAGGAGCTCACATCAAGATTGCAGGCCATCGTGGAGGCCTTCCCGGATCTCTATTTCCATGTCGATGTTCATGGAACGATACTCGACTTCAATGCGGGGCGCGTCGCGGATCTCTACGTTCCTCCTCAAGAGCTCATGGGAAAAAGAATGCAGGACGTCCTATCTCCTGACGTCGGGAAGATGTATGGAGATGCATTGGACGAAGCAGTGAAGACTGGCAGAATCTTGGCTCGGGAACACACCCTGGAGATCGAGGGCGAGACCCGGTTCTTTGAGGCAAGGTTTGTCCCCATCGCGAAAGGACATGTTCTCACTGTTGTGCGAAACACGACCGCTCGCAAACGAACAGAAGAGGCGCTTCGGGCGAGCGAGTCGAGGTACAGACAACTTGCAGACAGCATAACAGATGTCTTCTTCGCGCTCGACAAGAATATGAGATACACACACTGGAACAAAGCGTCCGAGGAACTTACAGGGATATCGGCTAAGGATGCGATTGGGAAGTCTCTCACAGAGCTCTTCCCAGGCCCAGATGGCGAGAGGGCGAGAAAGGACTATCTCGAGGTATGGCGAACCCAGAAGGCAACGATCTTCTCCAACGAATATCATATGGATGGGAAGAAACGCGTCTTCGAGCTTGCCGCATATCCCATTGAGGACGGAGTGTCCGTCATAGCCAAGGACGTCACCGAGCGAAAAAGATACGAGGACGCCATCGAGTCTGCGAACCAGAAGCTGAACCTCCTGGGGGAGGTTACTAGACACGACGCTTTGAACCAGCTCGCAGTATTGATTGGATGGCTTCAGATTGCCCAAGAGTCTGTCGCAGAGCCCCCGGTGCAGGAATACCTCAAGAACGTCTGGAATGCTGCGGAGACCATGAGAAAACAATTGGATTTCGCAGGCGAATACCAGAAGATGGGAGTTGCGAAGCCAGAGTGGATTGACGTCAAAACCGCTTTCTTGAACGGTACCGCAGGGTTCAGCCCAAACAACATCTCCAAGTCAGTCCAAGTAGACGGGCTTCAGGTCTTCGCTGACCCCATGTTCGAGAAGGTCTTCAACAACCTCGTGGACAACTCGCTCAGGCATGGCGAAAAGGTCACGAAGATCGAGATTCGCTATGAGGAATCAGATGACGGATTGACAATAATCTACGAGGATGACGGTGTCGGCATCCCCACGGATGAAAAAGAGAAGCTGTATCGGCGAGGAAGGGGGAAGCATCTCGGCTATGGCCTTTTCATGGTGAAGGAGATTCTGGACATCACTGGCATAACCATCGCAGAGACGGGCAAGCCGAGCATCGGCGTCCGGTTCGAGATATCGATACCCCGCGGCGGATACAGGATTTCTAATGGGTAAGCGTTAATAGTCTGGCGGTCTTCTCAAACTGGGCTCTGGGGAAGCAATGGCCGCTAGATCTAGGACAAGCTCGCTACTCACCGCAATTACACCAGAGGCGATCATCGAGGCCGAGCTCTCATGGATCGCGAGCTTGGTCCTTTTCTTCGCGACGGTGTACACAGTCTTGAAGCTGGATGTCCTCTGGGCCGCCTTCGGCATAGCTGCGATCTCGCTCTATGTCCTGCCAATCATATCGATGAGAAACCCGTTCCGAGCGCTGCCTTGGGAGATGACCATTCTCCTCGCGGCTCCTATGCTGCTCCACATATCCAGCGGCTCTGGTATAATGTTGGAGCACTTCGGGTGGTGGAGACATCTCACTGACCTTGCATTCGCGTTGTCCCTCGCGACCATCGGTCTCCTGCTCACAGTCGAGCTGCAGATGTACACCGATGTGAGGATGAACAGGCCGTTTGCCATGTTATTTGTCGTAATGTTCACAATGGGAATCTCAGGCTTATGGCAGGTGGGTGAGTACATCGGCGACGTCGTGAACCATGCTCACAACCTTACCAGCAATAGACAGGTGATGATGAGCTTCGTATGGGTCCTCGTCGGCGGGATGCTGATGGGGTTCGTCTACGACCTCTATCTCAAGGCGATCTCTGAGAATCGGAAGCGTACCCTGGGGCTCATCCACTTGTGGGAGGTGCCGAAGTGGAAGAAAGACTGAAGCTCCTCTCTAGGGCCATGCAGGCAGGCACGGTTGCCGTAGCCGTTGCGGGCATTGTCACGGGCAACCTGACTTGGGTACCCGCGGCGATAATTGCATTGTTCATTAGTTTCATCCCATCCATCTTGAGGCGCGACCTCAAGATAACGCTCCCGATTGAGCTGAATTTCTGGATAGTGCTCGCATTGTTCCTTCATGTCGTTGGTGGGTTCTCAGGGTTCTACGATTCGATACCTGGCTGGGACCATCTGACGCATATGATGTCTTCCTCCTTGATCGGCGCGCTAGGATTCGTAATGGTCGTAATCGTGGACAAGTACGTCAAGAGCATCTACCTTCCGAGGCCGTTCCTTTCCTTCTTCATAGTCATGTTCACCATGGCCATGGGGGTGCTCTGGGAGCTCATGGAGTTCGCAAATGATTCGCTGGCCCACACACAGCTCCAGTACGGTCTTACTGACACGATGGTCGACCTACTTTTCGACGGCATCGCGGGATTCATCGTGGCTATCTTTGGCGTCCAGTATCTGCTCAGAGTGTCTGCCGACCACTTCGTAGATTCGCTCCATGTGGACGAAGCAAAGGACAAGATTGTTGACTACCTTCAGAAGAGAAGGGATTCGGTCTGATATGCCATCACCGCAGCTCTCGCTTCAGCCTCGCCTCTGCCTGCGCCAGGTCCTCTGGAGTGTTCAAGTTCCAGAAGCTATCGAGTCGCGGATCTAGCTTTTTCAATACGGCCTCGGGGACGGGCACCAGATCCAGTTCCCCATAGGCATCTGTCGGCCTCCGGTTCCCTGTACTGAGCGCTATCTCGAAGGCCTTTAGGGCCTTGGTCCGCCTGTATGCCGCATGGAGAGGTTCCTGATATCCTCTAACGATGGGAACGGCGCCGTCCCTTCCTTTGTCGTACGACGCCGTGACCCTGCAAACGCTAGTCCTCAAGAAAGGTGTGTCGCAGGGGCTGACCAAGACATAGTCACCCTTTGCCGCGGAGAGCGCGGTGATCAGCCCCTCGAGAGGCCCAAGGTTCGTCTCCTTGTCTTCTGAGATGACGAAGTCGTCGCCAAGCAGCTCAGCATACTCGGCGGATTTGTCCTTGGCGACCGCTACCACTATCTCATCCACAACCTCGGCCAAAGTCGTCGCTACATAGTTGACGAGCGGTCTTCCGCCGAGCATGATCATGCCCTTGTCCTGCCCCATCCGGGAGCTCCGTCCTCCGGACAGGATTGCGCCAGACAGCATCTAGCGGGAGCAACAAGCTTGCGGGTAATCAAGTTATCTGGCCTGTGGGGACAGGCGGGATGTATGCACGTTCAGGGAAAAGCCAAAAGGGTTATAACGAGCCAGATTCTTCGCGAAGCCGGCTGAATCAAGATGTCCAAGATAACGATGACTCAGGGTGCAGGCGGAGAGCGGATGCAGGAGTTCATCCGCGAGTTCGTGCTGAAGGAACTCGACCACGATTTCGGAGAGATACCTCTGGCCGCCTTGGACGACGCTGCGATCATAGACGGCATCGCGTTCACCACTGACTCATATACTGTCAAACCGCTCTTCTTCCCGGGTGGCGACATTGGCGTCTTGGCGGTTGCCGGCACGGTGAACGATCTCGCAGTGATGGGCGCGGCCCCCATGGCGCTCTCATGCGCCATGATAATCCAAGAAGGTTTTTCGGGAGATGACTTACACAAGATAATGAAGAGCATGAACTCGACGGCCAGGAAAGCCAGGGTCAGGATAGTGACCGGCGACTCCAAAGTCGTTGAAAAAGGCGCGGCCGACGGGCTGTTCATCAACACGAGCGGCATTGGGAAACGATCCGAACCCCTGGATCACAATATGAAGGTCGTCAGAGACTCAAGGCCTTTCAAATGGAACTGGCCAAACGACTCGGCAGTCGCTCAAGGAGATGTTCTTATTGCCTCCGGACCGATCGGAAATCACGGAGTCGCCATTCTCTCGTTCAGGGAGGGATACGGCTTCGATACCACTGTGAAGAGCGATGCTGCTCCTCTCAACCATATGATCGCTGAGGGCCTGAGGGCCGGCGGAATCACCGCCATGAAAGATCCTACTCGAGGCGGCGTCGCAAACCTGCTCAACGAGTGGGCTGACAAATCAAAGGTTGGCATCAAGATACGTGAGGAGGACTTGCCAATCGACGATGCCGTCCTATCCGCCTGCGAGATGCTGGGAATCGACCCGCTTGAGATAGGAAATGAGGGCAAGGTTGTCATTGCGGTAGTTCCAGAGCGCGCAGAAGCGGTCCTGGCTGCGATCCGCAAGAAGCCGGAGGGCAAGAATGCTGTGATAATCGGGGAGGCATCCAAGGGTATTCGCGGAGTGATGATGGAGACCCACACAGGCGGCAAGAGGGTTATCGAGCCTCCGGTCGGAGATCCTGTGCCCAGGATATGCTGACCGATTACCGCAGTTCCTTCTCTATCATCCGGATCACATCAGGTAGCGCTGCAGCCACCTTCGTGGTCAAACTCTCACTGACATTGACCACGTCGTCTGCCTCGATTGCACAGAACACGACCTCCTTGGGCATCTCCTCCGGGACAATCGTCCGACCGAGCGCAAGTGCCGTGGCGATGTTGATTCCGTGCGGAGAAGAGCCGTGAATCGACTTCTCGAAGTCCTTCTCCTCCAGGATGTAGAAGTCCCCTGGCCTGCCATTTCTCGTCTGTATGGCATCGACGATGATCACCTTGTCATATCCTCTGACCACATCGAGAAGTTCTAGCCCGCTCGCGGCGAGTTCCTCGACATGAACTCCCGGGATCATCTTTTCCGCTAGCGCTCTAGCAACATGTATCCCGACGCCATCATCAGACAGTATCGGGTTGCCCACGCCCAATACAAGGATTCTCACCGGCATCCGAAAGGCCTCGGCCATAATAATCCTGACTCTGACATCGTGAATGGAATGAAAACGATATGCGAGGGGGAAGCCCCCCGTGAAATATGTTCAGAAGTTCCTTTGTGTCGTCTGGATGGACCCGTCCTTGCACCTGACCGTGACCTCGAGCGCTGGACCACCGTTGAGCGAGTGCGTGCCGCACGAGTTGCATGGGTCGTAGCATCTGAAGGCCATCTCGACCTTGTTAAGCAGTCCGGGCGAGACCTCTCCGTTCTTGATCAGCGCCTTGGCTGCCTGGCGGACGCTCGTGTTGATGGCCGCGTAGTTGTTCGTCGTCGCGACGATCATGTTGATCTTCGTGCAGATGCCGTCCTTGTCTGAGGCGTAGTGGTGGATCAGGGTGCCTCTGGGAGCCTCGACGATGCCAACGCCCTCCTTCGGCGGGTTGAACTTGCCGCGTATGTCCGGGCTCGTGATGCTCTTGTCGCTCGCAAGCTCGAGCATGTGCTCGGTGGCGTACTGCAGCTCGATCACCCTCGCCCAGTGATAGGCAAGAGTGTGGTGCACCGGCCCCTTGACACCGAGGTCGCTCATCGTCTTCCTGAACAGCTCATATTCCTTCTGCGCGAGAGGCGTGGTATAGCCCGTGCAGACGTTGATCCTTCCGAGCGGTCCCACCCTGTATATGCCGCTCGAGGCGCCGTCCACGAACCCTTTCCAGCCGATCTTCTTCAGGTAAGGCATCTTCATGTAGGTCCAGGCCTCGACATGCTCAGAGATGATATCGAGGTACTCGCTGGGCTTGAACCTGAGCACTTCCTTTCCAGTCTGGTCGACCACTCGGATGTCTCCATCGTAGAAGTTGCTCTTGTTGTTCTTGTCGACCATGCCCATGTAGTAGGTCTCGAGGTAATACGCGTCCTTGTTGAGTATGATGTTCAAGTAGTCCTTGTTGCCGAGGACGACGTCGTGGAAGAGCTTTATCGTGAATTTGCCGAACTCCACACAGGACTTCGCCATGGTCTCCATCTGCACGCGCTCCTCCTCGCTGATCTGCTTCGATACGCCTCCAGGCAGGCCGAACACGGGGTGCGTGGCCCTGCCCCCGACGATCTCCTGGACCTTCTGGCCGTAGGCCCTGTGCTTGATGACCTCAGCTCCTATCGGGACGCCGACTGCGTCCACGACTCCGAGCACGTTCCTCTTTGAGGCGGGCGCAGACGGTCCCAGGACGAAGTCCGGGGCCGCGAGCGCGTAGAAGTGCGCTATGTGGCTGTGCGTGTACTGCCCCATATAGAAGAGTTCCCTCAGCTTCTTGGCTGTGGGCGGAGGCTCGGCGCTGAACACCGCATCGAGCGCCTTCGTACTTGCGAGGTGGTGTGCCGCGGGGCAGACCCCGCAGAGCCTGTTCGTGAGCACCGGCAGCTCCATCACGTGCCTCCCGATGCAGAACCTCTCGAAGCCCCTTAGCTCCGGTATCTGCAGGTAGGCGTTCTCGACGTTTCCCGCGTCGTCCAGGAATATCTCGATCTTTCCGTGGCCCTCGAGTCTCGTGATCGGGTCTATCGTGATCTTCCTCTCTTTGGTCTTTACTGGCGTGTCATTGATAATCGGTCCAGCCATGTGCTCATCCCTTCCTCTTCTTCTCCGTGACAGTTCTCCTCAGCGGGGACTTCGGCAGCGTGAAAGCGTAGAAGGTCCCGAGCGGGTCCTTGACCTGCATCATTAGTTCCATGATTTGCTCCTCACTTAGCTTTGACTCCGAATCCGTGATATTCAGCAGCGAGGACAGCGCGCTTAGCATGCTCGTGCCCTGGTCGGTGACACCTTTGGTCGGGCCCATGCAGCCTCTGCAAGGCATCTGGGCGTTCGGGCACATCGCGCCGCAGCCGGCTCTTGTGGCCGGGCCGATGCAGATGATCCCCTGGTCCAGCAGGCACTTCTTCGGGTCCGGCGTTATCTCGTAGGCCTGGTAGATCTTCTCTATCCGCCTGCCCTTCTCGACTCGCTCTCTCTTGCACTCGTCGCAAAGCGTCTTGTCGCTCGCGATGATCGTGCCCTTCGGAGGCAGCGGTGCCCCCTTGGTCACATGGGCCGCGACAGCGTCCACAGCCATCGCGATCAGGTTGACCGTTGGCGGGCAGCCAGGCATGAAGTAGTCCACATCGACGACCTGGTCGAGGGTCTTGACCGTGTCCCAGAACTCAGGAAGTTCGAGCTCTCCCTCCTTCACCTTCAGGTGCGCCTGTGGGGTCACGAAGTCCGGGTTGTCAGTCGACTGCGTGTTCTTGTAGACGGTCTCGAATATTTCCTTCTTGTTCGTTACGTTCGCAAGGCCAGGTGTGCCACCGAAGCACGCGCATGATCCGAATGCGATCATTATCACCGACTTCTCCCTCAGGAGCTTCGCGATGTGTTCGTTCTCGCTGTTCCTTATTGCGCCGTTGTAGAACGAGACCGTGATCGACTTGTCAGGCATGTGCTCAATGTCGTGCAGCTTGCCGTCGAACCCTATGGGCCAGAAGACCACCTCGGCGATGGCGTGCACGTCCAGTATCTTCGCGTCTATGTCCAGGAGCGCTACATCGCATCCTCCGCAGCCCGCTCCCCAGTATTGTGCTATCTTGATCTTGTCAGCCATGTAAGTTCACCTCTTCTCGGATTGTCCCTTCACAGGTGCCGCCGCATACTGCGGTGATTGTCCCATCATCCCGACCTGCTCGACCAGCCTCCACTTCTTCATGGCTATGATGTGCTTCACAATCTCCGGCTTGGCTATTCCGGTCGCATCGTGCAGCTCGTGGACGGTCCGAGGACCATCCTCCAACTCAAGCAGAAGGAGATTGCGTTCGAGTTCTACCCCTGCCGCCTTCTGAACGATGAAGCTGTATCTGGCGTCGGTGACAACCTCTCCGAAGACGTTCCCGGTGGTGGTCAGCTGCCCCTTCTTTCCCAGGAGCCACCTGACCCTCTCACCGTCGACCGTCCTCAGAGCCGCTCGTATCCTGGCTTCCCTCAAGGACATCTTCACGCACCACCTCCGCGGTATGGAGTGGGACCAAGTTCCTTGATCGTGTTTGTGAACTCGATGATGGTCCTCTGGAACTTCTCGCCCTCGCCGGCGGAGACCCACTCGAGCCTCAGCCTGTCGGGGTCGAATCCGAACTGCTGGATAAGCATCTTGAGCAGGGCTATCCTCCTGCGGGTCCTGTAGTTGCCCCCGATATAGTGGCAATCCGCCGGGTGACAGCCTGCTACGAGCACGCCGTCCGCTCCCTTCTGGAGCGCCCTCATGACGAACTCCGGGTCAACTCTCGCCGAGCACATGACCCTGATCGACCTGAAGTACGGCGGCATCTGCAGTCTGCTCACGCCTGCCAGGTCTGCTCCAGCATACGAACACCAGTTGCAGCAGAAGACGAGTATCTTCGGCTCGAATGTCTCGCCTCCGCCGTTACCTCCGTGCGATGTGCTCTTGTGTGCTGCGTCAGTGCTCATTGCTTCACCTCCTGCTTCGGCTTTTCCCCTTCAAGCGCGGCATCGATCATCGCGTATATCTGCGAATCCTTGTAGCCCTTCTGAGTCAGCGCACCCGCGGGACATGTGCCGACACAGGCACCGCAGCCTTTGCAGAGTCCGACGTTGACTTCCACCATCTTCTTGTTCGGGTCCTTCTTGTTTGGCACGACCTCGAGCGCCTTGTACTCGCAGGTGGGCACGCACATACCGCAGCCGTCGCACATCGTCTCGTCAATGCTCGCGACTATGCCCTCTGCCTCGAGGGTCGTTTTCGAGAGGACGGTCACGGCTCTCGCGGTCGCGGCCAACGCCTGGGCGATGCTCTCATCT
>Ga0315291_10000383_pt1 | contig 57862 bp, 46 predicted proteins | sample YL17G12_20_MG_FD_203070 | JGI IMG/M metagenome (GOLD analysis project Ga0315291, IMG submission 203070) | Sediment microbial communities from Yellowstone Lake, YNP, Wyoming, USA - YL17G12_20 | ecosystem: Environmental > Aquatic > Freshwater > Lake > Sediment | place: USA: Wyoming | collected... | reverse complement strand
ATCACGACTTGACCTCCTTGTTATGAGTATCCCTGCGGAATCCCATTCCGCTTTGCTATAAACTATATCGCCAAAAAGGTACTTTTTCAACACCCCCACAGCCACCGTTTTTTATTCTCCAGTTTAATATCTCGTTTTGTTTGTTCCACGCCGCATTTTTCGCCCTTAAAGAAACAGTATATCGCCAAACTCGAAACAAAAGCAAGTATTTTAAAAGTCCGGAATCCACATCCAATCTTCTGTGCTCGCCTTGAAAATGGGAGGCCTGTCTTTTGGCCACCCGGCGGATTGAATTTTGGTCGGCTTTGAAAACGAAGCCCGAAGGAATTCGGCGGGCAAGGCAAGGGCCTTTCACAGAAACTTGTTTCGAGAAAAGGCCTTGCTGCAGAACGCAAGCCGAGCAAAAGCAGCGCAAATCAGCGTTAATCAGCGTCTAAAACTTTTTGTGTTTCTCGGTGTCCTTTTCGGTTTAAAAAGACGCTAAATACGCCTCAAAAAAATCAGTGAAAATCAGTGAAATCAGTGGTTGGGCAGAATTTCACTTGACACAAAACATTTCATATAGTATAATACCCACCAAACAATGAGAAAGTGAATACTGAATCGTAAACTTGGAGAACTCGGCAATGAATACCGAAGCCCAAATCCTCATCGAAACTCAACACTCAAAACTACAGTTTCTGCCCATCTTGCCTATTTTACCCAAACTCCTTCTGCCGACAGAGTATGATTTTGCAAAACAAACCCAATTTGCAAAAATGCGAAACAACCCGAAACCTATGCCTATAAAGGACTTATGAAACAGCTAACGCTCGCAACAGTCGAAAAAACAAAGCCAATTTGCAAAAATGCAAAAACGAACTTAACCCCCTGTCTAAGAATGACTTATGAAAATAACCTGTGTTTCCCCCTTCCACCGTATGCCCCCTGTCCTCTGTCTTCCGTCCAACGCTTGCCACGGCGAAGCCCCTTGGGCGAAGCCGGGTCTTCTGCCTTACCCAATTTAACAAAATCACCTCAAAACTGTGGACTCGCAGAGTACCCGTGCGGATGGGTTTTGGTGTTTTCTGTTACAGAGATGGGGCTGTGGTCGATATAATTCGAGGTTTTACACAGCCGGTGCAGTTATCGTTTTGTTGGTGATATTGAAGGAGTGTGTATGAACTGGATGATGCCGATTTTGATGTTGGTTGGTTCGAATATGTTTATGACTTACGCCTGGTACGGCCATCTCAAGGACTTGAGAGGCAAGGCGGTCTTCATCGCAATTGTTATAAGCTGGGGCGTCGCCTTTTTTGAATACTGCCTGCAGGTGCCCGCCAACCGGCTTGGCTTTACTTATTTTTCGCTTCCACAACTCAAGGTCATTCAGGAAATTATAACGATAAGCGTTTTTGCCGTTTTTTCGCTCGTCTATATGAAGGAGCATTTAAATCTCGATTTTCTCTGGGCGGCGTTATGCCTTGTGGCAGCGGCGTATTTTATGTTCCGCAATTTTGTCCCGACCTGATGAATCGGCCGGTCGTAGATAGTGATAAAAGTTCACAAGTACGGTTGATAAATGGCGCAGATACGTAAAAAGACATTTTTTTTCGGCTCTGTCGTAATCGGCATTGGCCTTATCGCCCTGGTGTATGTCAGCAGGCCCTTCTATTATAGTGCCAAGACAATTCACGAGCTATTGGTCGAGAATAAGCATCTCAAACAGGCGATAACCAACCTCACAGCCGAGGACCAAATCGGCTATGCAAAGGTCATTTCACAGGACGCAAACAACAGCAAGCTCTTTACGAAGTTACGGTTTGTCGAGACGGCAAGAGACGATAAATTGAAGAAAATTCTGGAAAAGGACTATACAATTGAGGGAGATATAGTCCACTTTGACGCTTTAATCGTAAAATTCAGCGACAAAATGGTGATGGACGACAAAGAACGGGCGCTGTATCTGTGGCGGCGGGTCTATGGTGAAAATACACCGCCTCAGGATGGACTGCTGATTGAGCAGGCCGGTGCCGAACCGCTGCGCTATGGCGATTTATTAAAAGCCCTTCGTATGAAAGACAGGAACCTGTTCTGGTCGAATATCTGGGATTTGGCCAACGCCCCTGAACGGCTGAAAGAATACGGCATTACCGCTATCTATGGTAATGCCGTCTATTCAAAACTTTCTCCCGGTCTTATTTACGTCTTCAAAATCACCCCAGCCGGCCAAGTCTATATCGAGCCGGCACCGGAAATGTAATCTGTGTCCTGTTCTAACGCTTTCTTTTTAGAATCGCCAATCCGCCGAGGCCAAGCAATGCAATCGTCGTCGGCTCAGGGATACCGATGTAAGCAAAGTCGATGTTGTCAACGTCAATTGACCCAGAGAGGGGTCCTGTGGGCCATATAGTGGTTGTGCCGTCAATCTTCGGGTCGCCTGATGCAGTGGTTGTATCGACCCAGCCGGACCACAGTTGCAGATGAATGCCTGTCATTGCGTTGAAGCTCACAAGGGAGCTGCCCCAGGGAACGAAGTCCGCGTCGTGGATGACGATTTGCTGCCAGCCATCTGACGGGTGAATGAGCGCCGTATTTGGAGTAACGCCAGCGGAACCTGCCGGGGGATCCCAGCCATCAGGGCAAATAACCGCCGGGTATTCATGGGGTGACCACCATGGCATAAGCTGCACAGGGCCTGGAATCCAGGTCTGAGCCCACTGGTCGCCCGTGTACTCAATCAGGAAATAATTGGTCTTATCAATATCCCAGCCGGCCTCTACCTTAACCAGCATCCCGATTGCTCCGCCGGCCACAAAATCCAGGGCAGGAAACGATCTGGCGACTGATGAATAGTTCAAGGTATCATAGTTTGTCGGGTCGCCCGGGTTTGCCCAACCGCCGGGAACTTGCCAATCGATATCCATTGCCTGCAAGCCCTGTCCGGCGCCTCCTTGCATCAGAGTTACCTGGGCGTTGGCAACATCCTGCGTCCAAACCATTTGAAGCGCCGGCGTACCCCAATATGCCTCGAAATCATCAATAGGTATTTCGGCGTCACAAATTACTGAAAAACTCAGGATGGATAGAAACACGAAAACTGTAATCCATTTCATTTTCTCTCTCCTGCAAAATTGTTACTGTTTGTTTCTTGTTTTTCTTATGAGCGTCAGCCCGCCGAGGCCAAGCAGTGCAATCGTTGCCGGCTCAGGAATATAGCGGATGTTGTCAACGTCAACCGACCCAGTAATTGGGCCAGCAGGCCACACTGTCGTGGTGCCATCCAGCTTATAGCCGCCGGATGCGCCGGAGGTGTCAGTCCAGCCGGACCACAGTTGCAGATGCATGTCATTCAACGCATCAAAGCTCACCAGAGATGCTCCCCACGGTACCCATTGATCATCGTGGATGGTGATTTCCACCCAGCCATCCGACGGGTGAATAAGCACTGTATTGGGAGTAATGCCAGGGTTACTTGGTGGATTCCAGCCATCAGGACAAATCACCGCCGGGTATTCATAATAGGGTGACCAGAATGGCGAAATCCCCGCAGGGCCCGGAATCCAGGTCTGACCCCACTGGTCGCCTGTCCACTCAATCAGGAAATAATTGGTCTTCATAAGGTCCGCATCCCAACCCGGCTCTACCCGAATCTGCATCTTGATTTGTCCACCTGCCTGGAAATCGATAGGGGCGTCAAATGTCCTGCCAACTCCTGTATAGTTCCATGTGGCGTAGTTAGTAGGATCGCCCGGATTTTGCCAGCCACCGGCAACTTGATAATCAACGTCCATCGCCTGCAATCCTTGTCCGGCATCGCCGAATATCAGGGTAGGTGTAGCGCTCGATGGCCCCGATCCTTCATCGGCCCAGACCATTTGAAGCGCAGGCGTTCCCCAATAAGGTGGTTCTTCGAAATCATCGATGATGATTTCGCCATAGGCAAAGGAAGCAATGCTCAGAAATGCAGCAACGAAAAGCAATTTTTTACACATACTCTGCTCCTCCTTCTTAATTTATCTCATTCTCGATATTGTGGGTCTCGCCCCCGCGACCCGCTTATCTTAAGCTATATTACCGGACTATCCGTTCTTCTGTCAAGTATAAAATGGAAATTTTCTCGGCTGATTTGCAGCAAGTTGAAGGGGGTAGCCGGTTAAAAGCGGAGAAATGTTGACGCAAGGCGGTTAAACTGCGAAAATCGCCGTTCAAAGTGGAATTTTTGGAGTAAATGACAATGAAAAGGGCGGTTTTTTTTATTTTGATTTCGATAATTTTGGCAGGGTGTAACCAGACAGGCCGGAAAACCGATGCCGTACAGACCGGCAAGGCGGCCCACACCGGCATTCCCGTCAGGGTTGGCGTTCAGGGCGATGAGGGATTGCCCGTTGAGCTGAAGCTGGATGAAAATGAATCCCTGCCGGTGGAAGTCAAAGCTGCCGGCGGCAAAGGGCTGCCCGTAAGATTGCAGACGGATGGCAGCAGCCCGCTGCCTGTCGAGGCACGATTGCGTCTCGATGAGAAAATACCGGTCGAGCTTGGTCTGCAGGATGAAACCCCCCTGCCGGTCGAGCTTAAATGGCAGGGGCAGGAAGGACTGCCTGTAAAACTGAATGTGCCGAGCGACAGGCCGTTGCCTGTTGAGGTAAGGGGGCGTGACGGCAAAGGATTGGCGGTCAGGGTTGAAGTTGCACAGATACCGCCTGTTGTGCTTGGCATCGGATTTGTTCTTGCCGGGGCGATTTTACTGTCGGCTGTGCTGGCGTGTATTGCCGCTGTGTACGCCTGCCGAGCGGCGCGCGATGCCAAACTGGCATCGGAACGCTTCGTAAACAGGAAGGACTAATAAATACCATTCTATCTTTTGGGGGCGACAATAGAAAGATTTGACTAATGAAGCAAAGGATTGATTTTGATGTTATCGTGATAGGCGGGGGGATTGTGGGGCTGGCAAGCGCATATAAAATTGCATCGGCTCACCCGAATATCTCGATAACGGTTCTTGAGAAAGAGGCAGAGCTGGCCAGCCATCAGACGGGGCATAATTCGGGAGTGATTCATTCCGGATTGTATTACAAGCCCGGCTCAGCAAAGGCAAATACCTGCACCGCCGGCCGAAAGCAGCTTGTCGAATTCGCCGAAAAATACGGAATATCTTTTGAGATTTGCGGCAAGATAATCGTGGCGACAAGCGCGAAGGAGCTGACGAACCTCGAAAAGATTTTCAATAACGGCGTTCAGAACGGCATCGAAGGGATTGAAAAAATAGGCCCTGAACAAATTAAACAGGCCGAACCCTTCTCACAGGGGATAGCCGGAATTAAAGTGCCCTGCACAGGGATTATTGATTATGTCGCGGTTGCGAAAAAGCTGGCGGAGCTGATACAGGCGCAGAATCAAAACAACAAGGTCCTGACATCGCATAAGGTAATCGGATTCGACAAGCACGATTTTTACACAAGGATTGTCACAAATCAGGGAACGCTTGTCTCGCGGTTCATAATCAACTGCGCCGGCCTGCACAGCGACCGGATAGCGAAAATGGACGGCGTCGATATAAAAATGAGGATTGTGCCGTTTCGCGGCGACTATTACGAATTAAAGGAGCACGCCTGGGACAAGGTGAAAAACTTGATTTACCCTGTTCCCGACCCGCAGTTTCCGTTTTTGGGCGTGCACTTTACGCGGGAGATAGCCGGCGGAGTGGAGTGCGGGCCAAACGCGGTCTTTTCATTTAAGAGAGAGGGCTACGGCAAACTCGATTTCAGCTTCAGGGATTCCTGGGATTCGCTTACCTGGTGGGGTACGTGGATGCTGTTTATGAAGAACTGGAAGTATGGGCTTGGCGAATATACAAGGGCGTTCTGCAAAAAACTGTTTGTCAGGCAACTGCAACGGCTGATTCCGTCTCTGACTGAGGATGATTTGGTGCCGGGCAACTCCGGTGTCCGCGCGCAGGCGCTTGGTCCCGATGGCGCACTGATTGACGACTTTGCGATTGAACGAAAGGATAACGCAATTCACGTATTGAATGCCCCATCGCCTGCCGCCACCGCCTGCCTTGCCATCGGCGACCACATCAACAAATTAGCCGACGAATACTTCAAGCTGTAATTCGTATTGTGTGGTGCGTAGAGCGTCGTGCATCTGTCTGAAATTCAGCGCCTTCTTCTCAGCAGCGGTGTGCACAGAGCGAGAAGAAAAAAGGCGGCTGGCTCGGGAATGTCAAAGGTTATGTCGGCGTTGTCGTAAATGTAGAAGGTACTGTCGAGTGTGCTGCCGTCCGCCAGTGTGCCGGTGATATTGCCGGTCAAGCATGACCTGCCATAGGGGTCTGTGCCCGGCAGGGCAAAATCGCCGGCAAACTCGCCCGGATAAATGCTAAAACCATCAATGGCAAAATCGGTCCCGAAAAATGTAAGCCGGCTTGAATTCTTTGTAAAAATTTCAGACGAGATTTCGCCGCCGCGTATGGTCAACTGGCCGCTGTCATAGGCCAATATTTGCAGCTCCACCAGGCCGCCTGAGATTGTCACCTGGCTGTTATTGCATGCGGATACCTTGCCGATTGTCGAGATGGCGGAGATTGTCACCTGACTGTTTGACTGAGCGACGACCGAGCGAATCGACCCGCCATAAATATCGGCCCTGCTGTTGTCGTTTGTCTCCAGTGCCTTTTCTATTGAGCCGCCAAGGATTGTTATCAGCGAGTGCCCAAAACCCTTGAGGTACGGCGAAATCGAGCCACCATCCCAAAGCTCCAGATGGGTTTGTGCCCAGGGGCTTTCGTAATCGACCCAGACCTCATCGTTGATTGAGTAATCAACGATGTGGCGGCCGCCGTCATTAAAATATGTAACACCGTTCGCAGAACCGGCAAGCAGTGCGGTTATTGTAAACAGAACGGCTATGTGGGTTTTCATTCGCTTTTCACCCTGACTTTTACGGCCGCAGGCGCATACACAGCGCACCACGATTGACCAATACCGCTGAGTTTCCTCCAGCCCCACCAATTAAAACTAATTATACCACTTTCCGGCCAAAGTGTCAACAAAAACCGCGCCTTTTGGAAGGCGGAAATTTTTCCAAAATTCAGTTGACATCTCACGTCTCCGTATATAAAGGATTGTAAAATGTGATGTTTTTCTTACTCACCTGGGATAATGCAGAAGAACAGGAGTATGAGGAATTTAGGGGCACATCGTACTAGGGCTGTTAAAATCGGCCAGGATTGAAGAGCGGCAGTAGCTCACAGAATCGCTGCAAGAACATTGAATTTTCCCGGCGCGGCGACTTCGTTGAATTCGGTCAAGCTGGGGTCAGCAATCAGGAGGATGTTATGGTCATCCGAACTTGTCATATCGCTCGGCCGGTAATCGCAGCAGACAATTCTCTCCGTTTTGAAAGTGGCAATGTCCCTATAGATACCCCCCTGTTTCTCTCTGTCTTCGCAGCCAGCAGGGACTTCCGGAAAGTAACGCATCTTCGGTGTGTTTTCTTAATAAAGTGCAGGTCATAAAACAGCTAAATTCTTAACGTCGCTTCAGAAAGGAGGCGGAAATGATTCAGGAGTAAAGGGCTGTTTTTCGTGAGAGCAGAAAGACAAGGATGTTACATTTACGTTCTTTTTTTTTCAGTGAAAGGAGCAACAGATTATGTGTAAGAAACTGAACATTACGTTATTAGCGGTCGTGCTGCTCGGGATGAGCGTGCAGACGAGCGTCCCCGGCGCCGACCTGACCGCAAATTACATCTGGCGTCCCATTAAGATTGGCGGCGCCGGCTGGGAAACCGACTGCTGGATACACCCGACCGAGCCGAACCTGGTCTATACGAAGACGGACGTGGGCGGGTGCTCGCGTTGGGACCCCGTCGGCAGCAAGTGGGTGCAGCTCGTAACGGGCGACAGCATGCCGGAGCCCGCGGGAGGGTTCTTCGGAACCACGTGTTGCGGGACATCGTATCCCGGCGTCTTGAGCATCGTCGGCGCCCCGAGCAATGCCAACGTGGCCTACATGTTCGCCGGATGCCCGGACAAGGTTTCCCCATACAACGGGCAGGTTTTCAGGAGTACCAACAGGGGCGACATCTGGACCCGGCCCGGAAACCTGAACGTCTTTATCAGCGCCAACGACGAGGAGCGAACGGCCGGGCCGCACATGGCGGTTGACCCTGCCAACGAGAACGTCGTTTACGTCGGCACCCAGCGCGACGGGCTCTGGGTCAGCTACGACGGCGCCGCCACCTGGTCGAAGGTGACGGCTGTGCCCGTCGGCAGCACGGGCGGCGTCGGCAACGTGGACTTCGACCCCACTTCAGGCACGACCAGCGGACGCACCAACAAGATTTACGCCTCGGTGTTCGGAAGTGGCGTCTATGCCAGCGTCAACGCCGGTACCTCATGGGCGAGCATCGGCGGCGCCACCAATATCAACGACATGGAGGTCGGCCCCGACGGGACGCTCTACACCGCCGGAAGCGACGCCAGGAAGTACTCCGGCGGAAGCTGGACCACCATCAACAGCAACGCCATTGACATCGCCGTGGACCCGATGAACGCCAATCACCTCTTCGTCCTCGGCTCCCACGGCGGGCTCAGCGCCGGCCAGTTGTCGTGGGATAAGGGCGCCAACTGGACGGGCCTCTACAGGAAGACCACGTCCGATATACCCTGGCAGCAGGCCTATTTCCCCGAGGGGTGGACAACGTGGATGAGCTGCGGCCAGATCGTATTCGACCCGTTCGTGGCCAACCGACTCTGGTATTCCGAGGGCTTCGGCTGCTGGCGCGCCGACAACGTCGGTGCCCAGAACACAGTCCACTGGCACTCCATCAGCCAGGGGATAGAGGACCTGTGCAGCGAGACCCTGGTCTGGCCGCCGGGCGGAAAGCCGCTTACAGGCGGGATGGATCTGGGCGTCTTCTACCACGGCAACCCCGACACCTATACGGCCGCGCGGGTTACGCCAACGGTGTTCCTCAACGGCTGGGGCATGGACTACTGCCCCGCACAGCCCTCGTTCGTTGCGTGCATCCAGACGACCGCGCTAGACGACTACAGCAGCTACTCCACCGACGGAGGCAAGACGTGGACGCAGTTCTCCGGCAAGCCGGCCACCGACGGGGACGCGCCGACCGGGCTGGCCATCTCAGCCACCAACCCGGACAACATCGTGGTCTTCAGCGGCTCGCAGAACAAGGCATACGTCACCACCAACCGCGGCGGCAACTGGACAAGCAAGAGCTTTGGCACGCCATTCGTGATGGGGTGGGGTCCCGGCGACAACGCCATAGCCGCCGACCGCGCGGCGGGCGGTACGTTCTACATCTACAACTGGTCCGACAACGCCGACGGAGGAATCTGGAACACCACCGACGGCGGCGCGAACTGGAGCCACGTCGCCACGAATTCCTATACTCCGGACGTGACCCATACCCTGCCGCCCACCTGTACGTGTGATATAGAAGCGACGCCGGGCAAGGCGGGCCACGTCTGGTTCTGCGGCGGCATAATCGGCGATAACACCACCTGGGGACTGTACAGGTCCACCGATTACGGCGCCACCTGGTCGCACGTAACCGGTACCGATTACGCCCAGAGCGTGGGCTTCGGCAAGGCCGACGCCGGCGCCACCTATCCCACTATCTTCTACTACGGCAAGCTGAACGGAGTAACAGGCGTCTGGCGCTCGACCACTGAGGCCCAGAGTTGGGACCTTATCTGCAACGGCGGCCCGCTGGGAATCTACACCGAATCCCACGTGGCAACAGGCGACCCCGACCAGTTCGGCAAGGTCGCAATCTCCATCCGCGGAAAGGGCTTCGCCTACGGCGACATTATCGATACGACGGCGCCTGCGGCGCCGACGAACCTGACGGCAACGGCTGTCAGCTCCAGCAAAATCGACCTGAACTGGAACGACAACACCGAGCCGGACCTGGTCCACTACGGCGTTTATCGCAGCACGACGTCGGGCGGGCCATACAACTGGGTCGCCAACGCCCTGAACAGCGCTTACACGAACACGGGGCTTATGGCCGTGACAACGTACTACTATCGTGTTACGGCTGTGGACGACCAGGACAACGAATCCGGCTACGCTCAGGCATCGGTCACCACCCCGGCCGGCTGTTCCGCAACGGGCACGCACGTCAGCGCCATCCTCGTCTCCAAGGAGCCGCGCGGGACTGCGGGGCAGGGCGGCGAATGTGTCGGCATCGCCAAGGTCTGGATAGTGGACACCTGCGGCGATCCCGTCGCCAACGCCACGGTCTATGGCGCGTTCTCCGGCGCAATCAACGAGAGCTATTCCAGAACAACGGACTCCAGCGGCTACGTCAATTTCGTAACGGCGGCCTATGCCCGTTGTGGTAGCCTCACCGACCTCACCTTCTGCGTTGACAACGTTACGCACGCCACGCTGCCGTACGCGCCCGGCGACAACGTGGTAACCTGCTGCAACATAGCCGGCACCTGCACCGGGCCCACGCTGCCTGGACAGGCGACCAATCCGAATCCTGCTAATGGTGCGACAGGTGTAAGTATCACGGCAGACCTGAGCTGGACTGCCGGTTCAGGTGCAACTTCGCACGATGTGTATTTCGGCACGGCAGCCAGTCCGCCGTTTATCCAGAATCAGACGGCGACCACCTACGACACGGGCACAATGGCCAACAGCACAACGTACTACTGGAAGATTGACGAGAAGAACGCTTCCGGCACAACTACCGGCGTCGTCTGGAGCTTCACGACCGCGGCAGCCGGACCCACGTTCGTCGCGGCCGGGGCCGTCGCATCCGGCACGGGAGCTATTACACCGGCGCTTCCTTCGGGCATAGCAGCTAACGATATTTTGTTGCTGTCTCTTGAGACGGCTAATCAGGCCATCTCGATTTCCAACCAGAACGGCGGGACATGGACTGAGGTTACTGGTTCACCGCAGGGAACCGGAACAGCCAGCGGCACCGACGCTACGCGACTTACGGTCTTCTGGTCGCGGTATAACGGGACACAAGGCGCCCCAACAACCTCTGACTCAGGCAACCATCAGCTTGGCAGGATGATTGCCGTTCGTGGCGCCATTACCTCCGGTAATCCCTGGGATGTTACGGCCGGCGGCGTTGAAGCTACGTCAGACACCAGCGGCTCTATTCCGGGAGCTACAACGACGGTCGCCAATACCCTTGTCGTGGCGGCCATTGCCACGAGTTTGCCTGACGCAATCGGCACGGCAAACTTCTCGGCATGGGCAAACAGCAACCTGACGAGTGTCACCGAGCGGACCGACAATACTAAGAACGCAGGAAACGGCGGCGGGCTTGGTATAGCCACGGGCGAAAAGGCAACCGCCGGGGTTTACGGCAACACGACTGTTACCGCCGCGTCATCAGCAGTCAAGGGTATGATGAGCATCGCCATCAAAGGAGGTTAGTAATGAATGAACCTGAGGACGCCTCGGTAGCTTCGTTGTTTGTGTGAAGTGTAAATGAGTTCAAGGGCACGGCGGGGTCAGACCCGCCGTGCCTATCCAAATGATGAGTAAATTGGATTCTGCTAAACAACAATAGCCGCTCCGGAAAGGAGGTGATTAGTCAGGAGCGGGGAAATCACACCAGGTATCTGTCATTAGTAATGCGTAAACGTGTTTTTTGAATGTAAATTTTAATAGTATGTGAAGGAGGAATAGCATGTGTAAGAAATTGATGTGTCTAATGACTCTGGCTTTCGTGCTGGGCCTGTCCCCATCGGTTTTCGCCGGGACATACCCTGGCCGGTTGGGGGTCAACATCGGTTTGCCGGATGAAATGGCACCCCTTTTTGTTGATGTTATCAAGTCGGAGTACAGGTGGGTAGATACGACCGGGGCAACCTTGACCTCGGGTCAAGTGGATGCCAGCGGCTGGCCGACGGTCGATGCGACTCTTGTTATGGACTGCCGACTTGTCGCCGAATGGGCGAACCCGCCCACGATAGACGACCCCGAAGTGTACCGGATTGACAACACCGGGACGTACAAGTGCGCGTTTACAGGCCAGGCCACCGTTGTTGCCGGAGGCGCTGCAAGCGTCTCGAACGTTGTTTATAACTCTTCGACCAACACCACCACGTTCGATTATATCGTTACGTCGCCGGCCCAGTACCTGGACGTGCAGTTCACAAACACCAAGCGGACGCCTTCGAGTCCAACCAACAGCGGATTTACCGGCTTTAAGATGATGCACCCGGGCTATCCGGTGGGTACGACCCAGGTATTTGCGACTGACTTCACAAGTGGACTTACCAGTTTGGCCTTCGCAGCGATGCGGACTTACGGTTTCAACTACGAGAACGGTGAAGCGACTTATCCTGCGCAGCTCGCCTGGGCGGACCGCAGCCTGATGACGGATGCGAGCCAGGCGCCGATTCCGCAAATTAACAAGCTCGATGCTGCCGCCTGGGAGTACGGCATCCAGCTCGCCAACGAGGCGGGTATCAACCCCTGGTTCAACGTTCCCGTTTCGGCCTCCACGGACTACGTCACTCAACTGGCGACCCTCATCAAGAACAATCTCTCGACATCCCTTTGTGTTTATATCGAGAGCAGCAACGAGGTCTGGAACACGGCCGAGGCGTATCTTCCGCAGAACAACTGGAACAAAAGTCAGGCCGCGGCTCTCGGACTAACGGAACAGCAGAACTACGCCCGCAGGGTCGCCGAACTTGCAGAGATATTCCAGAGCGTCTTCGGCGCCGGCTCGCTCAACACCCGCGTTCGCGTGATGATTTGCTGGCACGCTCCCTGGATCAGCGACGTCACTTCAATGCTGAACTGGATTAACACCAACAAGGGCACGCCGAAAAACTACATCTACAGCATTGCCAGCCAGACATATTTCGGCGGGGCAGCCGCAACAGGCGGCAAGGGCACCACCAGATACACCGTTGACCAGATTCTCAACGCCTGCGTCACCAACATTGACAGCCAGGACTCGTCTCGTAATGGCTGGCTTGGTGTAGCCAACCAGTGGCAATTAGCGGGCGGCTACTCCTGCTACGAGGGCGGGCCCGATTTCGGCGGCGGCTCAACCGCCAATCTGGCCAACCGCATCACTGCAAACCGTGTTGCGAGAATGGAAGAGGTCTATGAGTACAACCTCGATGAGCACTTCTTTGGACTCGGCGCCAAGCTGGCCTGCCAGTTCACTCTGTGCGGGGTGTACACCCGTTACGGCTGCTGGGGCCTGACCGATGACATCGTTTATCCGGACAGAAACTGGAAATTCAAAGGCGCAAGGGACCTCGTAGGCGAGAGCACCTATAAAAACGGCGACTGGTCGCCAATCGCAAACAACGATGCCTACAGCACCAATATGAACACGACTCTCGTAGTCGCTGCGCCGGGCGTCCTCGGAAACGATACCGACCCGGATAGCGACCCCTTGACGGCTGTGCTTCTCAAGAATGTCGTCAACGGCACTCTGACCTTAAACAGCAACGGCTCATTCACCTATACGCCCAATACCGGCTTTGTCGGCACGGACATCTTCGAGTACGCCGCCAATGACGGTACGCTCAAGGGCAACGACGGCACAGTGACAATCACGGTCACCAGCAGTTGCACACCTACTGATATGCACGTTCATAACATTGTCTGCGGTACCATAAATATGGGCGCCGGCTGCTACGCCGCCTATGCAGATGTCACCATCAGAAATGACTGCGGCGTCGCCGTACCCAATGTCGCAGTAACCGGCACCTTCACCAAACCCAGCGCAACGGTTACCGCCTACACCAATGCCCAGGGCGTTGCACATCTCCAGACGCCCAACTGTGACCACAACGTCCACGGCACGTTCTGCGTAACCAATGTCACCGGCGGTTCTCTGCCGTATCATTCCGCCGACAACGTTGTGACTTGTGGTACGTACTAAAGTATTGTTAGTTCTCTGAATGTCAAAGACAGCAGCCGTGCTCACAATGAGCACGGCTGCTTCTTTCTCTACGCCCGTTTTTCCCCACTGCCGCAAGCATACGATACATTACTCCCAGGCGAGGGCGGCGAGGATTTCGGGTTTCTTTTTGTGGACGACGTACCTGCCAGATGCGAGCAGGAGGTTCTGCTGAGACGGGGGCAGGCGGTATTCAAGCCCCTTTTCGCCCATAACCACAGGGGAGGTCATCGAGATGCTGCGCACGAGAAGGAAGGGAGTGGGATTGGGACAATTCCTGGATTTTTTTTTGCACAGTTCGAGTTTATCTTTTTCGCTCAGGCCGAAGGGATAGAGGTCGTTGAAATCGGCATCGAGGAGGTCGTCAAAACTGAGATAGACGGGGTGGATGTCCTTCGATTTGCACAGGTCGTCGATGATTTTGCGATATCTGACTCGCCAGGAGTCAAGGCCTATTTGCAAAGCACGGACGGCGGTGTCGGCCTCTGCTGGGGGGTTTTTGATATTGGAGAAGGGGGCGAGGCCGCCCTGATATGAGTCAATCACGATTAGCGTTTTTATGACGATTGCTTTGTGGGATTGTGCGTCGAGCAGGCGAACAGCCGTGAACACGCCGAGGTTGTCCGCCAGTCCACCGTCGAGCAGATACACATACGGATTGTTCGGGTCCATTTGACTGGTCAGCGTATTTGCGGGCAGTGCAAACGGGAAGTTGGCGCTGCTGGTTACGCCAACTGCAAGAGGGACGTTTTGGAGAAAAACGTTGTAGTTTTCCTGCCAGTAGGCGAACCGATATTTTTTCAGCCGGTGCGGGTAACCGGTGATTTTATATTCTCGCAACTGGTCGGGCGTAAACGCAAAGATTGCGCCGTTCTCATAGACCGTGGCATTAGTCACCCAGTACGGCAGCACCATCTGCGTTTGGTTGTCATCTGCTGCGAGAAATACGTCGCTCAGCAACAAGCTTGCGTTTCGCGCCATATTTTTAGTGCCGAAGACATCGGCATCCGAAAGCGATGTAAGCTTTTCCTTTCGCCAGCGGTAACCGAGTATGTCATCGTCTATGGCCTGCTCAAAGCGAAAGCCCCGTTCGTGGAAGCCGAGCCGCTCCCAGGGAAGAAGCGTCTTCAGGAAATCATTTATGAAATCGCGGTACAGGCCCTGCAAATGGCTTCTAATGCAGGGGTCATAAGATTGGTCGGTCGCGGCAGTCCTGCAGGGGCATTTGGCTGCCGGTTGCGCGAGGGCTTCCGCGAACGAGTAACCATCGAATGTTCCCTTGAAGTAGAGATAATCGTGCAAGCTTGAAATGTATGTGCCCACCGCAAAGCCGCCGCCCGAGACGGTTGAGAAGTAATCGACCTGGGACAAGGCGTTGTTATTGCGAGAATCGCCGGCGGTTATTTCTTCAAGGCCCAGCAGCGCACCAGCGGCGAAGTTAGCGGCACGGTAACCGCCGCCCGAAGCTGCTACGGCAATCGCAAGATTTGCATCCTGCCCGCAGCGAGATTGAACGGATTTGTAAGTATCAAGGTTGACGGAACATTCCTGAAAAGGTTTGTCTTTAGGATGAGGATGTATGAGCGATTGCTCGTATCGCGTTTGCGTACAGCCCGGCAGCAAAGACATCAGCGAATAAGTGATTAGCAAAATCGCGTTGCCGGATTTATTGTGTGCAAACTCCATTTTCCTGCTCCAAAACATCAATCTCAGCTCGTGCTTATCTTTTTTCATCGGCATAAAGCGGAAGGATTCTTGAAGCAGCCGGCCCGGAATGTGTGATTCTGCGAAACTTGACACTGGTCAGGCGTATTGGGACAATTACAGTGGAATGAGCAAGTATGGGTCGGAAAATTTGTTTACCGAAATGGATTGGCGCTTACGCGGGAATGACAGGGAGGCGGGCGGCACTAATGTAATTCGCGTGGCGTTTGAAAGCGGGGTTGATGCGGAATTCGATTATCTTGTGCCGGATGAGCTCTGGCCGGTGAAAATCGGCCAAAGAGTTGAGGCGCCGTTTGGAAAAGCAAACAAACACGAAATCGGCTTCTGTGTAGAGGCAGAAATACCTCAAAAAGAAAGACGGAGGCGTTTTAAGCTCAAAGCAATATCAGAGGTCATTGACAAAGAACCGCTGCTGGACAGAGATTTGATGGGACTTGCGCGATGGATTAGCGGCTATTATGTTTGTCCATTGGGTCAGGTACTGGCTGCGATGGTGCCTGCTGCGGTAAAAAAAGGGGCAGGCGTCACAACGCAGCGTTATGTTTATCTTGCGGCTAATGCTCAAGAGCAGGCGGGACAAATCAGGGGGGAAAAACAAAAGCGAATTATCGAATATCTGCGCGAGATGCGCTGCTTTGATTCGCAAAGCGCGGTCGAATTGCAGCAGTTGCTTACTGAGGCCGGGTGCAGCAATGTCCCCATAAAGCGCCTTGCTCAAAAACAGATTCTCAATATCACACAAAAAACCATCCTCAAATCTCTGCCTGCAATTCCTGAAGCAATGGCTTTGAAGACGGAGGAGGTTATTCTTAACGACGACCAGAAAAAGGCGCTGGCGAATATTCAGCATCAGATTGAGGCGGGCAAGTTCGGGATTACGCTGCTTTACGGCGTCACCGACAGCGGCAAGACCGAGTTATACATAAGGGCGATTGAGGCCATTCTGGAGAAGGGCAAAGGCGCGATTGTGCTTTTGCCTGAAATCGCACTAACGGCGCAGACGGTTCAGCGATTCAGCTTGAGGTTTGAAAAAATCGCAGTGATGCACTCGGGATTGACGGCTGCACAGCGAAATGTTCAATGGCAAAAGATAAGGTCGGGCGAAGCGAACGTCGTAATAGGCGCTCGCTCTGCTGTTTTTGCGCCGCTGCCGAAACTCGGCTTAGTTGTGGTCGATGAGGAGCACGAGCCGAGCTACAAGCAGGATACAGCGCCGCGGTATCACGGCAGGGACGTGGCGATAAAGCGGGCGCAGTTGTCGGGCGCCCATTGCATATTAGGCAGTGCGACGCCCTCATTAGAGACGCTGCATAACTGCCAGACGAAAAAGCATTTCAGTGTGGTTCGTCTGCCGAGGCGTGTGATGAATCTGCCGTTTCCAGAAATGCGGCTCGTCGATATGCGTGACCATTTTTTAAGCGGCGACTCTGGCTTGCCGGGACTGATGAGCGAGCCGCTGGTTGAGCAGCTCGGGCAAGTACTCGATAAAAAAGAGCAGGCAATTCTGCTTTTGAATCGTCGCGGGTACAGCAATTTTGTATTTTGCCCATCGTGCAAGCACATTCTTCACTGCCGAAATTGCGATGTGACGCTGACGTTTCACAAAAGCCGGGGCGCGCAGACAGGCCGAATCAAGACCATTACCGGCAGGCACATCGACTACGGCTATGCTATGTGTCACTATTGCGGGGCGCAAACGCTTGTGCCCGAAAAATGTCCCCTGTGCGGAAAAGGTATGGCAATGATAGGCCTCGGCTCGCAACGATTGGAGGAAGAGCTGGCAAAAAAATTCCCGCAGGCGAAGGTGGCCCGCGTCGATAGCGACTCGATGCAGGGAGCGGATTATTATCGCGTGCTGAGGGATTTCGGCGAAGGCAGAATTGACATACTCGCGGGGACGCAAATGCTTGCAAAGGGTTTGCATTTCCCGAACGTCACTTTGGTCGGGATTATAAGCGCGGATACGTCGCTTTATCTGCCGGACTTCCGCGCAAATGAGCGGACGTTTCAGTTGATTAGCCAGGTGGCTGGCAGGGCGGGGCGCTCGGAGAAAAAGGGTATAGTATTTGTGCAGACATTTTTGCCGGGGCAACCCGCCATACAGTTCGCCCTCAAGCGGGATTTTGACGGATTTGTCAAAGAGGAATTGAAGCACCGCAGGAGCTGCAATCTGCCGCCTTTGTGGCGATTGGCTGCGGTCCTGCTTCGTGACAGGGACTTTGATAGGATGAGCGCAGCCGCAAAGGCGATGCGAGAGAGAATCGACAGGATAATCGAAACGGATAATCTTCACGCGGTAGTTCGAGGCCCGATGCCCTGTGTGATAAGCAGGATTCAGCGATTCCATCGGATGCAGATAATCGTCCAGGCGCCGGATGCGACTATTCTGCAACGATTGTTTACCGCCCTTCGCCGGCTGGGCCCAATCAGGCCGAGGGTAACTGTTGCAATAGATGTTGATGCTGTTAATTTATTGTAATACAGCGATTTCTCCCCGTTTGATAAACAAGTTACTGGTTTCTACACCCGCGTTAAAGTCCTAAAAAACGCTGTTTTGGCGCAAGATAACGGTTTTGCGCGCCTGTGTCACAAAAAATTTCAATCGCGCAGGAAAAAACTATTGACGAAGAATTGAACATATTGTACAATATGTACGAAAATAGATAATAGTACATAACGTACATTATGTATATAGGCAGAGAATAGGTGCTACTATGACAACGATACCAGTAAGTCAGTTGCGGATGCAATTGTCTGATTTGGCTGGAAAGGTGTTTCATACCGGTCAGCGCATCTGCATTGAAAAGAATGGGAAACCCTTTGTTGCAATGGTATCATTAGATGATGTGCGACTGCTTGAGGCCCTTGAAGAGAAAATCGACATAGAGGCCGCAAAGGCAGCTCTTGCACGCAACGACTTTATCGGCTGGGAGCAAGCCAAGAAGGAACTTGGCCTGTAAACCGTGGCATACCGCATTGAGATCGATAAAGGAGCAACGAAAGCTCTTGGTGAACTGCCCGGAAAGGCACGTCGTCAAATCGCAGGAAGGATAGACGAGCTGGCCGATAATCCCTTTCCCGCAGGCACCGAACGTCTTGAAGGCGCGCCAAACCTTTGGCGAATACGTTCAGGCGATTATCGCATCATTTATACGGTCGCCGAAAATAAACTCCTGGTGCTTGTCCTGTACATAGCCCACCGCAAAGAGGTCTATGATTATCTCCGAAGGTTCACCTAAACCATCATTGTAACCATATTCGAAAGGTACACGTTTACCGCTTGCAGCACGCTTGAGGCGTAATCTTACGTCAGTTTATTATGACTTGCAATTGTTAGGCCTGCGTGTTAGATTATTGCCATTAAAATCCGGGGTGTAGCTCAGTTTGGCTAGAGCGCTTGGTTCGGGACCAAGAGGTCACTGGTTCAAATCCAGCCACCCCGAGTTTTATTTAGCCACAAAATCATAATTACTTTTGAATTTTGTGTTTGCACACATTCAGTAGGATAATGAAGTGCCGATTTACGAATACAAATGTGGTGATTGCGGCAGGGTAACCGAATTGCTGGAAAGCAGCGGTAATAAGGGCCATCGGAAATGCGCCCACTGTGGCGGCAGCAAGCTGACAAAGCAATTGTCTGTGTTTTCGGCACAGGTCAAACAGGGTGAATCCAGGAAGTGTTTGGGCTGTAGTGACAACGCCTGCCCATACTCGAAACGGTAATTCCAGATGAACGACAAAAAAGGCGGATATAACTTCAACGAGATTGAGAGGAAGTGGCAGCAGTACTGGGAGAACAACAGGACATTTGCGGCAATTGACTGCGACAAGTCGAAGCCAAAGTACTATGTGCTTGATATGTTCCCGTACCCGAGCGCGCAGGGTCTGCACGTCGGGCATCCGGAGGGATATACCGCAAGCGACATTGTCACCCGCTATAAACGAATGAAGGGATTTAACGTCCTGCACCCGATGGGCTGGGACGCATTCGGCCTGCCCGCGGAGCAATATGCGATTCAGACGGGGACACATCCCGCGAAGACAACGCAGAACAATATCGACGGTATGCGAAGGCAGATTAAGTCGCTGGGTTTCAGTTACGACTGGGACCGCGAGGTCAATACCACCGACGCCAGCTACTACAAGTGGACGCAGTGGATATTTCTAAAGATGTTCAACAGCTACTTCGACGAAAATGAGCAAAAGGCAAAGCCGATAAGCGAACTACCCTTTCCTTATGGAATGAGTGAGACCGCAAAGAAGAAATACATTGACGACCATCGGCTCGCTTATGAGGATGAGGTGGCGGTAAACTGGTGTCCGGCGCTGGGGACGGTTCTTGCAAATGAGGAGGTAATCGGCGGGGTGAGTGAACGAGGGGGACATCCTGTAATCAGAAAGCCGATGCGGCAGTGGATGCTTCGGATAACGAAATACGCAGAGCGGCTGGCCGATGACCTGGGCGAGGTCGATTGGCCTGAGTCGATAAAGAAACTGCAAATCGACTGGATAGGCAAGAGCATTGGCGCAGAGGTCGATTTCGGGATTGATGGTATCGATGACTCAATCCGCGTATTTACCACACGGCCAGATACGCTCTTCGGCGCAACTTATATGGTGCTTGCGCCGGAACATCCGCTTGTCGATTGTATAACAACAAAAGATAAAAAAGACGAGGTGAAAAAATATCGTGAAGAGGCAGCACGCAAAAGCGACCTCGACCGAACCGACCTCGCGAAGGAAAAAACAGGCGTTTTCACAGGCGCTTACGCAATCAATCCTGTCAACGACGCCAAAATCCCGATTTGGATAAGCGATTATGTTTTGATTAGCTACGGAACGGGTGCGATTATGGCAGTGCCTGCACACGATGACCGTGACTTCGAGTTTGCCAAGAAGTTTAATCTTTCGATAATCCAAGTTGTGCTTCCGCCTGACGCAGAGCAGGTCGAATTAGTCAGGCAGGGCAAGTTGTGCTTTACGGGCGACGGCAAGGCAATCAATAGCGGACGATTTGACGGTCTTTCAACTGCTGATTTCAAGGAGCGGATTACAAAATGGCTTGAGGACAAAGGCCTGGGCAAGAAGGCGGTCAATTATAAGCTGCGTGACTGGCTGTTCAGCAGGCAGCGATACTGGGGCGAACCATTCCCCCTGCTGCATACCGAAAACGGGCGCACAGTCGGTCTTTCAGAAAATGATTTGCCTCTTGTTTTGCCTGAAATGAAGGATTATAAGCCGGCCGGTACAGGCGAGTCGCCGCTTGCCAAGGCAGGCGAGTGGGTAAATGTCACGCTGGCCGACGGCACAAAGGCGAAACGCGAGACGAACACGATGCCGCAGTGGGCGGGAAGCTGCTGGTACTATCTGCGGTATATCGACCCTAAGAACGAGCACGCCAGCTGGGAAAAGGAAAAGGAAAAATACTGGATGCCGGTCGATTTGTATATCGGCGGTGCGGAGCACGCGGTGCTGCACTTATTATATTCGCGATTCTGGCATAAGTTCCTTTTTGATTTAGGATATGTCAGCACGAAAGAGCCGTTCAAGAAATTAGTCAATCAGGGGATGATTTTAGGCGAAGACGGCCAGAAGATGAGTAAGTCCCGCGGCAACGTCATTAATCCCGACAAGGTTGTGACAGAATACGGCGCCGACTCGATGCGGCTGTACGAAATGTTTATGGGGCCATTAGAAGCAGTCAAGCCCTGGAGTATGCAGGGAGTGGAGGGCGTCTATAGATTTTTGCAGCGTGTATGGCGATTAGCCGTTGATGAGGAAACAGGTAATCTTGCTGACTGTGTGCGGGACGCCGGTGCTGACGAGGCAACCACAAGATTACTGCATCAGACAATCAAAAAGGTTGGTGACGATATCGAGACATTCGGCTTCAATACCGCCATAAGCGCTATGATGATTCTTTCAAATCATCTTGGCAAACTGGAAACAAGGCCCAAATCGGTAATCGAGAAACTCGTGCTTATTCTCTCGCCTTTTGCACCTCATATCGCCGAGGAGCTCTGGCAAAAACTTGGTCATAGAGACACTCTCGCCTGCGAGCAATGGCCACAGTATGACAAGGAGCTAATCAAGGAGCCGGAGGTTGAACTGGCTGTTCAGGTCAACGGCAAAACAAAAGACAAGATTGTTGTTTCTGCGCAGGCGGATGATGAGCAGATAAAGCAAAAAGCCCTTGCCAGCGAGAAAGTCATTGCCGCCTTAGCCGGCAAACAGCCCAAAAAGGTTATCGTAATCAAATCCCGACTGGTCAACATAGTTGTTTAATTGAATATCGTTAAGTTAATGCATATCGAAATTGAAGCAAAGCTGAAGCTTGCCCGCCGGCCGGGCGGGGTTGATTCGCTGGAGAATGTAACACGTAAGCTAAAGGCGCTGAGCGCAGAATTTTTGCGAGAGCGGCTGCATACCGACGCTTATTTCGACGACGGCAAATCATCTCTGAGAAAATCCGACAGCGCACTACGAATCCGGCATCAGTTAATCGGCCGAAAAGACCAGGTCGTGATAACTTTCAAAGGCCCGAGACGAAGGGGGCGATTCAAACAGAGAGAAGAGATACAATTCGAGGTCAGCGATGCGGGCCGGGCCGAGTTGCTGCTTAACGCACTTGGTTACAAAAAGGCGATTGTTTTTCAAAAGAAGCGCCGGGCGTGGCATTACGGCGGCTGTGAGGTTGCGCTGGACGAGCTGCCGCTTTTGGGTAGTTTCATTGAAATAGAAGGCCCTAATGAGAAGGCGATTAGCCGCGTGCAGGAAAAGCTGGGGCTTTGCGATTTGCCGCACATACCCGAAAGTTACGCCGTATTGATGGAAAGGAAATTGCGCCGTCTTGACAGAAAAGACATGAAGGTCCTTCTGTAAAGCTGCGCTGCGGTATTATGAAACCAGATGACGGTTATATCTTCTATATCATAAATCCCAAGTCGGGAGCATGCAGCAGCGAGAAGCTGCCGGGCCGGCTGTTTGAGCAGTACCTTATCGAAAAAGGTTTTGAAGTTCGCGCCAATGTAACCGAGTCGCTTGAGCACGCTTGTGAGCTGGCAACCAACGCCGCGGTCGATTACAACTGTGCAATGGTGGTTGTGGTGGGTGGCGACGGGACTGTAAGAGAAGTTGCGCACGGCCTGGAAGGGACCAATAAGCCGTTGCTTATCATACCCGGCGGAACCGAAAATCTTCTGGCAAACGAGCTTGGTCTTGACAGCGGGCTTGAGACGCTGATAAGGACTTTCGAAGGCGGATACATCAGGACAATGGACCTGGGAAACGCCAACGGCAGATGCTTCACATCCATAGCCGGCTTTGGCTTTGACGGCGAGGTCGTCAGGCGCGTCAGCGCCAAGCGAACGGGACATATTACCTATTTCGATTACTTCTGGCCCCTGTGGCGAACCTTCTGGGAATACAAATTCGACCCGATTAAGGTCGAGGCGGACGGCGAAGAAATTTTCGAGGGCAGAGGTCTTGTTTTTGTAGGAAATATCTCCAGATATGCGATTGGGCTGAAGATTCTCGAGCGGGCTGATTTTAGCGACGGGCTGTTAGACGTGTGCGTTTACCGCTGTGCTTCACACGCTCATCTTGTCAAGCACTCGCTGATAACGATGGCTAAGTGTCACACGCGATGCAGAGACGTCATTTATCGTCAGGGAAAAACGTTCAAGATAAGCTGTGATACGGCTGATATGCCGACGGAAATAGACGGCGACCCGGGGCCTGCTTTGCCGGTTGAAATCAAGGTGATACCGCAGGCGGTCAGGGTAATTGTGCCGCAAGGGGCCAAACCGGCGGGAATCAGAAAGCAGATTCTGCGGGCGCTGCGATAGAGATTGCGCTACAGGATGAAGCAGGGATTTGTTGAGAGCAAAATTATGGCAAAGAAAAGTTTCACAATCGGCGTCGGCGACGACAAAAAAGGATTGTCTGCTCTTTCAAACGCTGTCGAGGTCGGGCTTGACGGGTCATTGTTTGTGATGGCAGGTCCGTGCGTCATTGAGGGCAGGCAAATATGTCTCGATATTGGGAATCGACTTGCCGAGATTGCAGCTCGGCTTGATATTGGAATCATTTTTAAGGCAAGCTTTGACAAGGCCAACCGAAGCAGCATATCGAGTTTTCGCGGCCCGGGTCTTGAAAAGGGTCTTGAGATTCTCTCGGCGGTGCGTGAGAAAACCAAACTGCCTGTTATGACCGACATCCACGAGCCGGGTCAGGCGGCAAAAGCAGCACAAGTTATCGATTGCCTTCAGGTGCCGGCTTTTCTGTGCAGACAAACCGATTTGCTCTGCGCGTGCGCCGAGACCGGCAAACCAATAAACGTAAAAAAGGGCCAGTTCATCTCGCCTGAGGAAATGAAAAACGTCGTCGAGAAAATTCGCTCCTGCGGCAACGACAAAATTATGCTCACCGAGCGAGGCACGTTCTTCGGATACAATCGCTTAGTCAACGATATGACGGCAATCGAGATTATGAAAAATCTGGGCTGCCCTGTCGTATTCGATGCGACCCACAGCACGCAGAGGCCCGGCGGTCTGGGCACGGCAAGCGGAGGTATGCGCGAAATGGCGCCGATACTGGCAAGGGCGGCAATCGCCGCAGGGGCTAACGGGCTGTTTCTTGAGGTGCACACCGAGCCGGAAAAGGCCAAGTCCGATGCCGCTACTATTATGCCCATCGGCTGGGTTGAAGACCTGCTGGCAACCTGCAAAAAAATATTTGAAATAGTGCGCGGGCATTAGCGTGACCGAAAAGAAAAACAAGTACCTGTATGGGCCGGTACCTTCGCGTCGGCTGGGTAGGAGCTTGGGCGTCGATGTCATCCCGCTTAAGACCTGTACGCTCAACTGCATTTACTGCCAGCTCGGAAGAACGCCCAAAACCACCACCGAGCGAAAAGATTACCTGCCCATCGCAGAAATATTGTCTGAATTGCAGCAACGCCTGGCCGAAGGGCTTGACGCCGACTATATCACTATTGGCGGTTCGGGTGAGCCGACCCTGCACAGCCGGCTTGGTGAGCTGATTGACGGTATAAGGAAAATCACCGCCATTCCGGTGGCCATATTGACCAACGGGACACTGCTCTACAGGCCCGACGTCCGTGCGGATTGTGCAAAGGCCGACGTTGTGGCCCCATCGCTGGATGTCGGCGACGAGCAGGCCTTTGAGACCATCAATCGTCCCCATCCCGATATTACTATCGAAAAACTCATTGACGGCCTGGGCAGGTTCAGGGACGAGTACCCAGGCAGGATTTGGCTCGAGGTATTCTTAATCGAAGGTTTCAACACTGATACCGACCAAATCGCAAAACTCAAGTCCGCCATTGAGCGAATCCGCCCGGACAAGGTTCATCTCAATACCGCGGTTCGCCCGACAGCCGAGACGGGGGTCGAGAAGGTCTCCCGCGAAAAGCTAATCCGCATCGCCGAACAGTTGGGGCCGCAATGCGAGGTCATAGCGGATTTTATCTCCGCTCACTGCGGATTGACTCCCGGCGACCTCGCCCAAACCGTATTATCAATGCTGAAACGCAGACCTTGCTCACTGGGTGACATATCTTCGGGGCTTGGCATACATCGCAATGAGGTATCAAGGTGCATAAGTCAGCTCCAAAAGCAAGGGTCGGTTTGTTCCGAGGAAAAGGGCGGAATAATTTTCTACAAGGTACGGTAAAAAGCCCCCTTCGATAAGGCAAATCTCTGCCCGAATCTATCCAAAATCTCCTGTCAATCGGCTTCAATTTGTAAAGAAGCTCGGCTTATTGGCCGATAAAAGCACTGTAGCGTTTTCGCAGGCAGTGATTTTATCGCCGCTAAGAAGCGAATTTTCAATTTTTCGCTTTAGTTAACCGAATTTCGACCGATAAAGACACCAGGGATGTTTGTCAAAACCCGAGGGTAGTCGATTTGAGGCGGCAAAAAGTGGACGTAACGGCTGGGCCGGTTATGAGGACTAAAAGACAACTGGTTCTTAAGAAAGGCAAACAGAAGTTCGTTTTCCGGTACGAGGCCGGAAGCGAAGACAAGCTTCTTGACGCCCTCATCGACCAGGCAAAAGACAGCCGAACGGATTTCGATTGGTTTGATGCAGCGGTCCTGAGTTTTAAGCTGACACAGTCGCTTATCGGCCAGGCCGACGACCTGCTGCACGAAAATGTCAAAACGTAAAACAAAGGGGACAAACGCAAGGACGATGGTGTCGGATTTGCGGAGTTGACTTTTTTGAATGGGTAGGTAAATTATGGAAGACAGCGTTATTATCAATGAGTTCCTGAACTACTTGCAGTTCGAGAAAAGGTTCAGTCCGCACACGGCGAAATGTTACGGCGTTGACCTCATTCAGTTCAGCGACTTCCTGCTTGGCCGGGGCGAAAGCGGCCCGCCGACAGCCGAATCATTCTCGGCCGCACAGGTTGGCGCCGCTACGGCGGTGGCCACTGCGACCAAAGCAGACGTTGACCAGTTGCTTGGCGCCGCAGACGTCAACGCAATAAGGGCGTATATGGTGATTCTCAATGAGAAGCAGTACTCAAAGGCGACCATAGCCCGTAAGCTCGCCACGCTGCGCAGCTTCTATAAGTTCCTCGTCAAGCGAAACCGGGTCGCGTCAAATCCGACCATCGGAATCAGGACTCCCAAGCAGGAAAAACGCCTGCCGAGATTTCTCGAATACGAAGAAGTAAAACGCCTGCTCGAAACGCCCCCTATGGACAACTGGCTCGGCGCACGCGACAGGGCGATTATGGAAACACTCTACAGCACGGGTATGAGGGTAAGCGAGGTTGTCTCGCTCAATATCGACGACATCGACTTTTTAGGCGAGGTCGTCCACATAAGGGGCAAAGGCAAAAAGGAGAGAATCGCACCCATCAGCTCCTCGGTGCTGCAGGTTATCCAGCACTATATGGAATTTCGGAACAAAAGGGCACAGAATAACGGCAACTTCGACTCGAAGGTGCTGTTCGTAAATAAGCACGGCAAACGCCTGAGCACCCGAAGCGTCCGCCGGAAAATGGATAAGTACCTGATTATAGCGGGTCTTGACCCCGCTATAAGCCCGCATACGCTGCGGCACAGCTTCGCAACCCATATGTTGAATCGCGGCGCAGACCTTCGCAGCGTGCAGGAGCTGCTCGGCCATCAGTCGCTTTCAACCACGCAAATTTATACGCACCTTACGACCAAGAAACTCAAAGAAGTTTACGACTCCGCCCACCCGAGGCAAGTTGAAAACCAAAATCCCGAAAAGAAAGGACCGTAATTAGGTCCATAAGTAGATTCTGCCTTGACGAAATAGGGCTGGCATTTTGGCCAGCCCTTTTTGTTTTCACCGTCATTTTCCGCCGACAGAATGTTCGTCCCGATTTTTATCACTACCCTTTTTGCCTTTGTAAAGTCGCGCATATTTCACCGCAGAGCACGCAGAAAACGCGGAGATTCTTTGTTTTTATATTTAGCCCCGCAATTTATTGCGCGGGTTCTCCTTATCGTTTAGCCCCCACGTTTACCCGCCATTCTTGTGGCGGGCCTGCCTGAGGGTCATTGCGAGCCCGCCGACGTTTGGCGGGCGTGGCAATCTTATTGGTTAGCCCCGGCCCCTGTGGCCGGGGGCCTCTCGCCCGAAGGGCGGGGTTTACCCCGCCAACTTGCCTTATTTTAATCGCGGACTTGTCCGCCGGCCTGTCCGGCCTATTCCTCGGGGGAGGAAGACGGAGCGCGGATTTCCCGAATATTTAGCCCCAGGTTTCACCTGGGCTTCCTTCCATCCGGGCTTTACCCGCCGCGATTTTTGGCGGGTTTATACGCATTCTGATTATTTCTCGTGCAATTGTAATTGTAGGGCGGGGCTTGCCCCGCCGATTCTGGCCGGTGGGGTAAACTCCACCTTACAAAACTACCGCGCGAAGTTTTTTCATAACCCGTATTACCCGGCGTCCATCATGCCGGCGGAAATAAATTTAAGGTCTTGAAACCCAGGCAAGTTTTTAACAAAAATCCTTGTCTTCTTTACCAATTTGACGTTATACTGCCGATTAACGGCCACAAACGCCGGTTTCGCACCTTTGACCCAAAAGCCGATTTGGTTGACCAGCCGCTAAAAACAGAACTCGAATATCGCATTATAGCAATCAATAAATCAGGCGAAGGTTCACCGAGTAATACGGTGAGGGCGGTTTTGTAAAATCAACCACAGGATGGCCTAATGATAGAATGTTTTAAGAGTCTCAGTGAGCCCTGGCAAATCGCTATATTTGGCGCAGTAGTGACTGTTGGTCTTGCCGCTATCGGCGGACTATTCGTATTATTCAAATGGCTGTTCAGTAAGAAAGAGTCCCCTGCTCCAACGAGAAAGACCATACATCAGAAAGGTAAGGAACAGACGGCCGCTAACATAGATGGAGACAAAAACATTATTGCAGGAGGAAATATTCACACAGGCGTAGACACAGAAGTACTAAACGCGGCATTGAAGGCACTTAATAAGGTTCTGGAAATGGTTGACACAGACCAGAGCAATAATCTTGTGTCTGAACTTAAGAAACTCTTAGATGAGAAGCCAATCACCCCAACTGAACTTATACAGGATAAACATAACAATGAACAGAAGCTTCAGTTAGAGAAAGAATTCCAACTCTATGGTGAACTTTGGAAAGCACTTGTTGATATGCGTTCATCAATAATCATTACACCTACCGTTGATAGGATGCCAAAAGGAAAATCGCCTTATGATGTATACAAGGACAGATATGATATTGCGGTCGATGCCTTTAACAAAGCTAATAACTTGTTTGAGGATCATCGTCCTTTCTATCATGATGATGTAAGCAAGATAACCAAGGAATTTCTCGGTCGATGTCGAGGTTATATCTTTAAAGTCCAAAGGGTGATAAGCTCTGGAAAATTTGACGATAGATTATACGACAAAGCTGATGAGTTGCTTGAAGTAATACCTAAGGCAATAGATGAAATTGAAAGAGCGATAAAGCGAAGGATTGGTTTGTTACCGAAGTCTGAGGTTGACGTCGGTGATCCTATTGGTCTTGGGCTAAGGTCTATAGTAGAGATCACAAACGGCTCAATAACTTATCAAAGCAATACTCTGAATATTAAACCATTAGTAGACCTTAAAATGTCTATCATAGGGGGATATATTAAGCGCAACGACTTTGGTAAGTTAGAAGCGTATATTCAAACTGATGTCCCATTTCGGTCCCTTCAACGCCTAAACGAAAAACTTGGATTGGACTCTATTCGTCTGTTCAGCGAAAGCGATACTATTTCGGTGGACATTTATAATCCTATTGTGTTTACATCTTCTACCAGTCACATCCTTCCCCAAGGGGAGATGGTATTAAATCTTTCAACATGGCAAGAAGAACCTTTTCCTATTAATATGCACGTTCAAGCACATACGACAGCTTCTGGTCATTTGAAGGGCAAAGTATTTCAAGGGAAATTCGAAGCGGTCCTTACTTACCATGAAATTAACTTACAAATTGGCTTGAATGGTGATTTTCAAGTACATTTAGCTTAAGACAAAATCCGCTGGAAATCCGGAAATCCGGGGACACCGAAATCCGAGAAATCCGGCGACACCATACTAATTTCCCCAAAATCTGAAATCTGGGGACACCATATCGGGGAAACTCGTCGGGGCGAAGCCCGCCGCAGCCCGAAAGGAATCCCGATACCCCGACGGCTCGGGATCTCCGTTTCACTTCGACATCGGGAGGACTTACCGCCAACGCCGCGATTCCGCATTAAAATCATCAATTGACGCGGAGGTTACCCGCCTTTTTTATGGCGGGCGTCATCCCCGAGTTCTGCTTACTTGGGTTAGAACAGGGGACCCATTCATCAATCGAAAATGGAATCCGTCCGCCGAAGGCGAGACCCCGCCTTTGGCGGGTGGCTACAAAATCCGCGAAAATCCGTGAATCCTTTTATCGTCAGCCGATTAACCGCTTTTGGCGGTGGGCGATGTAATCGCCCGGCGTATGAGAATAAGACCTTGGCTGATGCTCGCAACAAGAAAGGGCTTAATCGAATACGCCTCACCGGCTGACTAAATCCGTGAAAATCCGTGCCAATCCGTGGTTGATTTTTTGTGCTTTTTTGCGGCCAATTTTCCCCTCCGTTTCAAACGTTTGTTCGACGAATTCGCGCAGGTACTCTTTGCCAAAAATGGGTAAAATAAATATTTTTTACAACTCCCCTTACCCCTTATTTTTCAATAACTTACAAACTACCTTGACGCCTTTTGTGCCTTTTGTGGCGAACTTTTTTCGAATCAATCACGCAGGTTGCTCCTATATATAGAGGGATATTTTTTTCTCCCTCTTGTGCCGCCGGCCTTGCCCGCCTCGCCGTCTCGACGCGAGTCGAGGCGGAGGGCCGGAGCTGTTGCGCTCTTTGACAATTAAACAGCGAACCTCTTCAAATGACCAATTCGTATCTCGTGAAGCGTATTTCACCGCTTCACGCTTCACGCGTGACGCTTCACGCAATCATTCTCGCCGGCAGAAAAAAATAATCGTCATAATTTGCAAGGTAAAATCAACAACTCCTTATGGCAAAACAACTTACGAAAAATCACCCCCTTCAATTCAGTCAATTTGGCGTACAATTCAGCGCCAATTCGATAGCGCAAACGATAATTTTAAGCTATTTCGAGTATAATTCAGGACAATTGGCGCCATTTCAAGACAAAACCTGAAAATGCAAAACAGGGGTCTGGTGGCTTGAGAGGTGCGATTTAAGAATTATTATTTCCGGCGTATTCAGGAATAAGCTCTTTGATTTTAGCGGCAATGGCGGCGTGGTTCTGCGAGCCGGCGATTTCAACAAGTCCCTCGATGGCCTTACGCAGGCGGTCGCGGTCCATAGGGATGTTTTTCCATATCCCGATTTTTGGGTGTCTTGTCGGGAGCATATCTTCGCCTTTTATCGAGAGTTCCTCAAAGAGTTTTTCCCCGGGTCTGCAGCCGGTAAAGACAATTTCGATGTCCTCGTTCGGTCTAAAGCCGCTCAGCGTGATAAGTTCCCTCGCCAAATCGACGATTTTAACCGGCTCACCCATATCGAGCACGAAGATTTCGCCGCCCTGCCCCATCGAGGCCGCCTGCAAAACAAGCTGGCTTGCCTCCGGAATGGTCATAAAGTATCGCTTCATCTCGTGGTGAGTGACCGTTACAGGCCCGCCTTCGGCAATCTGCTTTCTGAAGATGGGGACAACCGAACCCTCGGAGTCGAGCACGTTGCCGAATCGCACGGTGACAAAAAGCGTATTGCTCGTCTTGTTCAAATCCTGTATATACATTTCTGCGATTCGCTTGGATGAGCCCATAATACTCGTGGGATTAACGGCCTTATCGGTGCTTATCATTACAAAATGGTCCACCTTGAAACTATCAGCGGCGTCGGCTACCGTCCGCGTGCCCACAATGTTGTTTTTTATGGCTTCGCCGGGATTCAGCTCCATCAGGGGTACGTGCTTGTGAGCGGCGGCGTGAATGACAATCTGAGGCCTGTATTCCGCAAAAATCCCGTCAACGCGAACCCTGTCGGTAATATCGCATATCACGGCCTTCTTGGGGACATCAGGAAATCGTTTGTTAAGCTCCCGCTCAATGTAAAACAACGGGTTTTCCGCCTGTTCCACAAGCAAAAGGGTCCTGGGGCCGAAGCTGCAAATCTGCCTGCACATCTCCGAGCCAATTGAGCCGCCCGCGCCTGTTACAAGAACGGTCTTATTTTTGATGAAGGTCTCCACCAAATCAAGGTCAAGCTGCACGGCTTCCCGACCGAGCAGGTCGTTAATATCGACATCACGAATCTGGGACACTCTGAATTTGCCGCCTGCCAGGTCTGTCATAGATGGTACCGTTCTGAAGCGGACCTTTGTTCCCTGGCAAACCTGGATGACTCGCCTTCGCTGGGGTACGGTGGCCGAGGGCATCGCAATGGCGACCTCCTCGATGTTCTGCTCTTTGCAGATTTGGGGCAGTTGGTCAACAGTGCCCAGGACGCGAATACCGTGAATGCTGATACCCTGCTTGGCGGGGTCGTCGTCGATAAAACCGATGACGTCGTACTCGGCGACCGACATACGGTGAATCTCGCGCAGGAGCGACTCGCCGGTATTGCCTGCGCCGACAATGAGGAATCGCTTCAGCCGGCTGCCCTCAATGGTGCGGAACTCCTCATAATACAGGCGGATAGCCATTCGCAGACCGGCCAGCAGCAGGACCGTCCCGAACATATCAGCCATAAAAACCCCCTGGCTGACATCAAATACGCTCGGGAAGGTTCTGCGAACAGGGTCTGTGTAAAGTCCAGCCACCCATAAGCCCGCAATGACCAGCGTGCTCACAACCGAGGCATTTACTATCCCCCTAAGGTCTGATATGCCGACGTAGCGCCACCAGCCGCGATATTGCCCGAACAATCCGAATATGACCAGCTTAATGACGATAAAAACCAGCAGCAAAACCGGAAACTGCTGGACGACCCAGACGGCCTTGAGCTGCATATTGTTGGCCAGCAGGAACGACAGGAGCAGCGATGCAGCGAAACAGACCAGGTGGGCGAGAACAATCAGCAGCTTGCGGAACTTCAGCAGCAGCGTGGGCGGGGTGGTAAATCCCGGCTGTCGGCTGACCTTTTGTGTTTCTGTGTTTGTACTCGAATCAGGCATATTTTAATATCGTCACATCCACCCATTCGGTTAATGACAAGTCCCATTCTAATAACGACTTCCCTTTACGTCAACAATCTCGCCGCAGTCGTACACGTTCTGAATGGATGCCGCGAGCGACCTGTCTGGGATTGAAGCAGTATGGGGCGCGACCGGCTGAACGGCAGATGTATTTGCGTACAACGGTCACTGCTTTTCGGCTGCAGGTGTGTCCGACTCTGCGGGGGGCTGTGTCTGCAGCGGTGTGCCTTTCAGCTCGGTCGCAGGCGCTTGCGGCTCGGTGTAAATCTCATCAATCGGGGTGTTATCCACCTTGTTACGAAGCAGCGCATATATAACTGTGTTGGCCGAAAAGTAGAAGCTCATAATGAAAGAGATGAGCAGCCCGACAACGGCCAGCACAAACAGATATATCACAAAAGCCGCTATGGATTCCGACCAGTTCAGGGCATAATCCGATACCGGATACAGCTTCACATAGCTCGTCTCAGGCCAGACGGCATCGAGCTTGTTTGCCTGTCCGCCGGCGCCGCCGGTCCAAAGCCCAAGCCGCAGTGAGATGTGTGCTGACCACAGCAGCAGAAAGGCGAAAAATCGGACAAATATATAGCAGATTGCGCCGTAAACCGCCGCAACGGCGGTATAAAAGCTCATCCGCCAGGGCCTGACATACACATAGTGGAGAGACCGGCTTATCGCGTCGGAAGTCCCGAAGCCGTCGTACGCAACAGAAGGGAACATCAGATTAAAGCCCGCAACAGCGCCTATCAGAAAAATCGCCATTACGGCGCCTGCAAGCATTGCCGCCGGGGTCAGAATGCTCACAATCAGCTCGCCGATTCGTGGTATGTTGCCCGGCAATCCGAACAGGAGCACAATTGCCCCCGCAGCCACGACAATGACAACCGGCACAAGGGGCGTGAGAAAGAGGGTTGTGAATCGCTTAAAGCCGAAATGCAGCGCCTCTGTTATGCCCGGCTTTTCGTCTTGTGCAAACTGCAGCGCAGCGATTCTGCAAATCGCGCCGCCCGCCAACGATATGACCGCCAGTTTTATCGCGATAAAAATGATGCAATAAATGAAATGATACCTCATTGCCCATTCCATCGCCTTGAAGCAGTCCGCGATATTAGCAGCTACCTTCGGCAAGTCAAACGCGAATAGCGCAATCAGCGCGTTATTAAAACGTTCTCGCAAGAAATTCCACAGCGTCGCAAACACGCCTGTTCGCTCGCCTTTTTCGCCAAACCGCCTGATATAATCCTGCAACTGGTCCGGGCTGTTAAGGTAGCATTGCAGTTCGGTTGTTCTGCCTCGGTTACCCGGTGTAACGACCACGGTCTTGCTGAAATCCATAATCCAGCCGGCAAGACATATTATGGCCAGCGCCCCAAAGGCGATTATGAGCTTGCTCGGCTGAATCGCCATCCGAAACGTCTTGAATATCTTCGTGAACAAAAGATTATCGAAGCATTGTGTGGTCAATTGCTCACCGCCCATTTTGATTCCTTTCAAAACAGTTGCCGTTCAGCCCAAAAGGCCGTTTGCGTAAATCCCATATATATTATTATCGGCCTTTTCACTGCAATTTTACAGTGCTTTTGCTTCCTGACCTATCCCTTGTCGATACCGGCATCCGGGACGTCGCCCTTTGACTGGTCTGGCTGCTGACAGGGCAGGTCGGTTATTATCCTGTAATCGCTGTCAAGCCAGTGCCCCAGGTCTATCAGTTTGCAGCGCTGCGAGCAGAACGGGAAATACTGCGCCTGGTTCAACGGATTTGAGCAAGATGTTCTTATCACCTTGTTGCAGGTTGGACATCTTACTTCTATAATCCTATCTGTCATCTTGCATTTTTCCGAATGTATTTGTGGCGGCAAGAACCGTCCGGCGTTCTTTTCACTCGCCGCCTGTTAATCCTTGCCTGATTCTCAGACCAATATAATACTCACACACCGGTTTGTAATCTTCATTTATTGGGTAGCGGCTTGTCGCTTCCATAATGAACTGCCGGTCGCCGAGGTAAATTTCTTTTGGTTTCAGCGGCTGTCCGGGTGTAATTTCCGCTGCGGCAAAATCGAGCAAGCGGTCCGACAAGAGCGATTTACGCATATTGGCATCAAACGCATTGACCAGGCGCTGCCGCCGCTCGACGTTTCGTTCAAACGGCTGATTCGACGCCAGAGCGAAAAAAGTGTAAGCCCGAACGTGCTCAAACGCCGAGCAAAGCGTTTTTCGCATAACGTTGTTTATTGCTTTATCGTGCTCGTATATACCTACCATCAGGACGCCGCCCGGGTTTAAATGTTCGCCGGCAAGGCGGTAAAACTGCCGGGAATAAACGTTGTTGCTGTAAGCGGTCGTTGCCCGCAGCGGGTCGGTCAGTATCAAATCAAACTTTTCATTCGTCCGTAAAAGGAATCTTCTGCCATCGTCAATTACCAGATTCAGCCGGGCATCGACGAGAATCGTGCTGAATATCGGTATCTTATTGAGGTTCTTCATCAGCGTTTTGCTCAGCTCAACCACGGTTACTTTGCGAACATCGTCGGATTTCAGGACCGCCTCGGCGATTGTCCCTGTGCCAAAGCCGATAATCAGGACGTTCTCAGCTTTTTTTGCAAAGCTCATTGCTTCGACCGCCTCGTAAGTGAAGAGCGGTTGGGGACGCCTGCCGTGGCCAAGCCCGTTTATGTAGTTCGACACCTCTTGGCCGCTTACCCCAGTTACCACAACACCATCGGCGCCTTCCTGCAAATACACGCTCGGATTTTCCCAGGGAAACGTATGTATCGTTTTGTAAAGCTCGCCTTTTTGCGGAAATGCCGTCAGGTTGGCGATAAGCAATATCACCACAAAGGTGACCTTTTCCGCCGGCCGGAGGGTCCTCTCGGCGAACTTTCTGATGAACAATCCGAAAAGCAGCCCCACAGAAGAAAATGCCAGCAAGGTCATCTCGGTGCCCAAAAGCGGCAGTAAGGCGAATCCCGTGACAATGCCGCCGAGGATGTTGCCGGCGATATTGAAAAAAAAGACCGTCCCCACAGTCGCCGCCTCTTTGTCCGCGTCCGCCAGAGCAAGTGCGGAGATAAGCGGAAAACACGCACCCATCAACATCGTCGGCAGCAACACAAATACCACAGGCCATATAACGATATCCGCCATACAGTACCACCTTCCTACAATAATCGGGAAAGGGACATCCACGACAGGCGGGTGCACATCGCAAAGAAACGAGGCAAGCGTAAACTTGCCGAAAGCCGTGTACCAGGTCAGGTTGCAGTAGCCGATGAATATGGTCATTACGCTAATGCCGATAAGAAATTGCAGCATAAAGAGCAGGTCCTTCCTCTCAGCGCGGGGACGTTTCTGAAGATACCTGCCCATTGCTAAACTGCCAAAGGCGATACCAAAAAGATAGATTGACAAAACGGTTGAAAAGGCGTACGCCGAGGCCTTGACCAGAACCTCCACGACCCTGAACCACATAATCTCATAGCCGATTGCGAGAAACCCCGTAATAAAGACGATAAGATAGGCCGACTTACCGAGTAAATCGGCCTGCACATCCTGCAGCCGATGCGGTCGTTGCTGAGTTTGGGCGGCGCACGCATATCGTGAAAGAAAAATCAGGGCGGCAAGAACAAAATTGACGGCGGCGGCGAAATAAACAGCGGTATCCAGTCCGAACAGTGATATGAGCACATAACTTGCAAATATTGCGCCCGCAGCCGCCCCGATGGTGTTTATGAAATAGAGTAAGCTCACCGTGCGGACAAAATCGCGGATTACGCCGTTGAAGATTTTCGTAAGCAGTGGCAGAGTGACGCCCATAAGCAGCGTCGGTATGCATAGAAACAAAGACATATACAGGAACGACAGTATGAAGCTGCTGCCTGCGGTATGACTGCCCAGAAAATCAAGCAGAGGGATACTCAATAATCCGAAGCAGCCGATAAGAAGCTCAACAACAAAATACAGGGGGATTCTTTTGCTTGTTCGTTCCGCGAGCAGTCCCCCCAAAAGAGCGCCGGCTCCCAGGCCGAGCATATAAATGCTTACTATCAGCGCAATCGAAATCGCCCCTACGCCGTAGTGCAGCGACAACAGCCGCTGCCAGCCAACCTGGTAAATCAAGCTCGAAAAACCTGAAAAGAAAAAAACCGCCTCCAGCAGTCGCATCGGCTTAACGGTTGAATTTACTGTCTCGTTCACAAAGATAACTCCTGCACGCTATTTTGCGTCCTTGCTGCCGAGGCCGAATTTACCTACGGGGAGGAAAAATTCTCGTGCACCAAACGCTGCCGTGAATGTCCGCACACCGAATACTCTCTCAATTCGCTCCTTGCTGAATACTTCACTGACGGCACCGTAATCGTAACCGCCATCCGAGCCGAGCAGCAGAATCATATCGCTGTATTGTGCGGCTAAATTGATATCGTGCGTGACCGACACAATGGTCTTTTGTTTTTCGATTTGCATTCTTTTCAGCAGGTCGTAGATACCGACCTGGTGTTTCATATCGAGAAAGCTCGTTGGTTCGTCCAAGAGCATAATAGGCGTTTGCTGGGCTAAAGCGCGAGCAATGAAGACACGTTGGCGTTCGCCGCCGCTGAGATGCCCAAGAGGCCTGTCGGCGAACCGCGCGGTATCCGTCATTTTGAGCGCTTCAGCTATAGCTTCTTTGTCGGTATCTGTCTCAAACGCCAGCGCACCCAAATAGGGCGTTCTGGCCATTGAAACAACCTGCGCCGCGGAAAATTCAAAGACCGGGACAAATTCCTGGCGGACGACGGCGATTCTTTTTGCGAGCCGTCTGACGGAATATGAGCTTATCGGTTTCGAGTCGATTTCGATTGAGCCGGAAGCGGGCTTGAGAAGGCCGGATAGCAGATTGAGGAGTGTTGTCTTGCCTGCGCCGTTGGGACCTGCGATTGATAAAAAAGTGCCGGCGGGAATCTCGAAGCTGAGATTCTTTAGTATCTCGGCCTGCGGCCCATAAGAAAAACCAAGATTTTCGACTTGTATGCAAGCGCTCATCGCAGAGTCCCCACTTTCTTGCTGTATCCGGAAAGCAGGATTAGAAAAACTGGCCCGCCGATGATTGCGGTTATTACGCCTACCGGCAGCTGGGCCGGCGAAATTATCGTGCGGGCGATTGTGTCACAGATAACGACAAATGCCGCGCCGAGTAACGCGCTTGTTGGCAGTAACTGACGATGGTCGGGGCCGAAGATAAGGCGAACCGAATGCGGAACGACTAATCCGACGAAACCAACCAGCCCGCTTAATCCGACAGCAACGGCGGTTATAAAAGACGCAAGCGCGAATGCGACAAGCGTTATCTTGCGGGGATTGACGCCGAGTGACCTCGCCTCATTAACGCCGAATGTCAAGACGTTTAGTTTTTGACTGATTGTGAATAATACAGCGATGCCGGCGATTATGAATATCGCACTGGCCAGCAGCGTGGAAAAATCTTTTTCGCCGATACTGCCCATAAGCCACATAATCGTGGAGCGCAATTGCTCGCTATCTATCAGGGATGTCATAAGCATTATCACGGCGGAAAAAAATGCGTTGATAACCACACCCGCCAATAGCAAACTGGTTACAGCCGAGCCACCTGCCAAATGTCCCGTGAGCCAGACCAGCCAGACGGTGCCGATAGCGAACAAAAACGCGAAGCCCGCCATCGGTGAGCCGCCCCAGATTGCCCTGCTTATACCGGCAAGCGCCGCGGTCATAACGCCGAGCGCCGCGCCGCTTGATATGCCGAGGATATATGGTTCCGCGAGAGGGTTTCGCAGGATTGCCTGCAGAACGACACCGCTGGCCGCCAACGCCGCCCCGACCAGCGCTGCCAAAATTATCCGCGGGATCCGAACACGGACGAATATATCGTAATCGATATTTTGACCCGGCGTATCATGAGGTTCGTTGAATACCGCAGACAGCGATATTTTCTGTGGCCCCACCAGCGAGCAAGCAAACATCACAATCACCAGCGCCGCTAAGCAGAGGATGATTTTGGTAATCAATCGTCTTGGCGTCAGCAGGTCAGTCATTTGCGCGTTTGGTCTCCTGGTTCGGGTCCTTCGGCTGCGCGAATAATTCCGGGTGCAGCAACTTTGCGACGGCCATCGCTCCTTGCGGCAGGCGAGGCCCCAGCCGAAGCACAGTATCGGCTTCTATAACATAAACTTTCTTATCTTTCACCGCGGGCAGATTAGCATACCTGCTCCAGAATTTCTCTGCCGCTTCCTGTTGTTTTGTAATATCCTCCGTCCCCATCGCCGACTGAATTATTACCTCCGCGCCGCTGGTCAGGATTGTTTCTGTTCCAATAGATGGATACTGGTCGCAGGTTGGCTCAATGACGTTTTGGCCTCCCGCGATTTCAATTATTTCATCTACGAATGTTTTTACTCCCGCCACGCGTATCGGCTCATTGCTCATAACCCATAGCACTTTGACCTTTTTTGCGGAGGATGCTTTGGCCCGGATTTGGTCGAGTTCGCTTTTTATTTTCACAGCAAGCGGTTCGGCTGTCTCGGGGCAGGCGGCAACTATACCAATGGTGATGATAGCGGAGTAAAGTTCTTCGATTGACTCGACGCGCAGTGAGACGACCTGCAAACCTGCTCTTTTAAGCGTTTCTGCGATTTCTTTGTGCTGAAGGAACGATTCGCATACGACCAGATTGGGTTTCGCGGCGATGATTGCTTCGGTGTTTGGCTGCCAGAATGTCCCCATCTTCGGCTTTTGTTTCGCTTCAGCGGGCCAGTCACAGTTGCTTGAAACGCCGACAACCCTGTCGCCTAACCCAATCGCAAAAATGATTTCGGTCAGGTTAGGCGAAAGTGAAACAATCCGCTGGGGCGAGTTTCTTGTGTGCAACTCTTTGGCGTATCGCGCAGTTTTCTCCGATACTATGAACCAATACAGGTTGAAGGCAAAGAACCCGGCTGTGACCGAAACAATTAGTACTGGCAATACTTTTTTCAAAGTCATGTTCTTTTGAACTGCTTCTCCAATTCGCTTAACGTGAATTTTATCGAGGCGGGTCTGCCGTGCGGACAGTGGCTTGAATGTTCGACCACTTGCTTATCGGCAAGCAGTTGTTCAATTTCGTTGTCAGCCAGCTTTTGGCCTGCCTTAATCGCCGCCTTGCACGCCGCCATATGCAGGACCTCATCCAGCAGACCGTCGCTATCTGACGTTACGCTTTTTTCCGTCAGCAAATCTGCAAGGTCCTTAATAAAATCGGTCGGCTCGGCCTTGGAGAGCAGCACGGGGAACGCCTGAATCGCAACCGTCTTTGGGCCGAACGGCACAATCTCGATTCCCAATCTCTCTATTAAATCGCCATTGTTCTGCAGGCCGTCTAATTGCTTATCAGTCAGTCGAAACGTCTCCGGCATCAGCAGCTTTTGTGATTCGAGCTTGTTTTTTTCCATGCGCCTCTTGAGGTCTTCATACAGAATTCGCTCGTGAAGCGCATGCTGGTCGATAATGACAAACCCCTCATCATCCTCGGCCACGATGAAACTATCGTGTATCTGCATAAACCGTCGCTCGTGGCTCGCCTCTCGCCCGCCTCGGCTATCGCCGTAGGCGATGCCGGGTCGCTCGTTCCCCAAGCCCCGAATCACGAGTCCCGAATCACGAGCCACGAAATCAAGATGTCGCTGACCCGCCGGTCGATGCCTCTTGAAGAACTCCTCCATCGCCTCGGCGATTCTCTTATCTCGTCCCGTGTCGCCTGCGGCTTTTGCCGCCGGCAGTTTCGCAGTCGTATCAAGGTCGGTCGAAAGCAGCTTTTCACGCAAACACGCCAAAATCTGCGAATGAACCAGATTGGCGTTGAAAAACCGCACCTCAATCTTTGTCGGATGCACGTTGACGTCATAATCTTCGTATGGCATCTTAATGAACAAAAATACAATTGGGAATCTGCCCGGCTCGATACTGCCACGATACGCCTCTCTGATTGCGTGCGAAATGAATTTGTCGCGTATGAACCTCCCGTTCAAAAACACATACTGAAATGCGTTGCTCGTCTTTGCGCTGTCGGGTTTGCCTAATAAGGCCGATACGTGCATTCCGCGTTCCTCGCTTTGCGTCTCAAGCAGACAATCGGCAATTTCAGGAGAAAACAGCTCCGCTATCCGCCCGCGAATCGTTTGTCCGGCGGCAAGGCGATAAAGCTCCCTGTCGTTGTGTACCAAAGTCAAGTCCAGATTGCTGTTTGCAAGTGCAATTCTCACAAACTGCTCGATGATGTGAGTAATCTCGGTATTGGCGGTCTTGAGGAATTTACGCCTGGCGGGAAGTTTATAAAAGATGTCCCGCACCTCTATTGTCGTGCCTGATGCGGCGCTGCAGGGACTGACACGCCCCTTGTCGCCGCAATCGACCTCTATGCAGTTGCCGGTAAGCTCCTCCGGCGTCCTGCTTACCGCCCGAACCATTGCGACCGATGCTATGCTGGCAAGCGCCTCGCCGCGAAAGCCCAATGTCGAGATATTACGCAGGTCCTCGGTTACCTTGATTTTGCTTGTCGTGTGCGGCTCGAATGAGCACGCCAAATCTTCCGCGTCCATACCGCAGCCGTCATCACTCACCGATATGAGTTTTCGCCCCCCGTCCTCGACCGCGACTGTCACTTTCGTCGCCCCCCCGTCAATGCTGTTTTCGACTAATTCCTTGACCACGCTCGCAGGCCGTTCGATTACCTCGCCTGCCGCAATCATATTTACCATATTCTGGTCAAGGACGATTATCCGGCCCATTTTTCTCCCAGATTTACCGCAGATTTCGGTATGGCAAGGCAGATTAACTGGTTTTGGCAATTTTTAGTGCCTGTTTGGCTGAAACGCGGCAGGCCTTTCCATTACGGTCTATGATAACATATTGTCCAAGCAATGCCTTTTTCCTAAGTTCTTCCAGCACCGCTTTTCTAAGACATTTCAAGGCAGCTATCGCCATTTTACTGGTTTGCTTTGTAGTCACTCGACCACCTTAAAATTCTCGAATAAAAAAAGCATCTGACTCCTTTTTAAGTTTGCAGCAAACTTTTGCCGGTCATTTCTTCGGGCTGAGGCAATCCCATCATTTCAAGCAGGGTCGGCCCGATGTCGGCCAGCACCCCACCCTCGCGGAGAATTTTGCCCTTGTAACGCTCATCAAACACAACCAGCGGGACATCGCCGACTGTATGGGCGGTGTGGGGTTTATCGGGGGAACCGTCTATCATTTTTTCGAAGTTGCCGTGGTCTGCGGTGACAATGGCACAGCCGCCGAGCTGCTTGACTTTGTGTAAAATTTTCCCGACGCACTCATCGACCGCCTCAGCCGCCTTGATTGCCGCATCCAGAATCCCGCTGTGCCCTACCATATCGGGATTGGCAAAGTTCACCACCATAACATCGTATTTCTTCGAGTCCAGCCGTTCCAGGACAACGTCTCTGACCTCATACGCGCTCATTTCGGGCTTGAGGTCGTAAGTGCGAACGCGAGGCGAGGGGACAATTTGCCTATCCTCTCCTGGAAACGGTTTTTCAGTATAGTCATTGAAGAAGAACGTCACGTGAGCATACTTTTCGGTCTCGGCGCATCGGAACTGTTTTAGCCCAAGCTCGCTCCAGTAAGCCCCCAGGATATGCTTCATTTTCGGCGGCTTGGGAAACGCAACAGGCGCAGGAATAGTCGCGTCGTATTCGGTCAGGCAAACGTAGTAAATGTCGGCTTTGGTCGTCCGCGCGAAGTCCTTGAAGTCGGGGTCAACAAACGCCCTTGTGATTTCGCGGGGTCTGTCGCCGCGGAAATTAAAAAAGATTACACCGTCGCCGTCGCCCACGATGCCAATCGGTTCGCCGTCCTGATTGACGATACAGGTCGGCTCGATGAACTCATCGGTGACCTGTTTTGCGTAGCTGTTGGCGACCGCATCAGCGGCGTTTTTGGCCTTTAAGCCCTTGCCCACCCTCATACAATCGTATGCCTTCTGCACGCGGTCCCATCGGCTGTCGCGATCCATCGCATAGAATCTGCCCATCACCGTTGCTATCCTTCCGACGCCGATTTCCGCCGCTTTTTTCTCGATAGCTGCTATGTATCCGGCACCGCTATCCGGCGGCGAATCGCGGCCATCCATAAAGGCGTGGATGAACACGTCCTTAACATCGTTTCTTTTAGCAAGTCCCAACAGGCCGTACAAATGGTCCAGCAGCGAATGTACCCCGATGTCGCTGCATAGTCCCATAATATGCAGCCGGTCAGTACGTTCCTTCAGGAATTTGATTAGATTTAGAAATTCCTTGTTCTCGAAGAACGACCCGTCGCGGATTGTCTTGCTTATCCTGACCGATTCCTGCGGCACGATTCTGCCGGCACCGATGTTCTGATGCCCCACTTCACTGTTGCCCATTGTCCCATCAGGCAGGCCCACGTATTCGCCGTAGGTATGAATAAGTGTGTTGGAGTACTCGGCCATAAGCATATTGTCAACGGGTACGTGCCCGCGTTTTACAGCGTTATACGCATCCTCAGAGCGGTCGGGGTTATAGCCCCAGCCGTCGCGGATAATCAGCACGTAAGGTTTGTTGTTCAATGGTTCGTTTTTCATCATAGACCCATACCCTTCAAAATCAGCATTCAGAAAAGGCACGCGCCGGTCTCTGCTGCCTTGCCCAGCCGGATTGACCGGCTATCATATATCATCCGGACATCTCTGTCAAACACCGAGATAAACCGGCCAAAAAAATATGCAGCCGGCTGAAAGTTTTTGACAGCGACTTTTACTTTGGTATAATTCTCTCACAGTCGAAGGCGTTTGGTGAAAATCTGGATACAGTAAACATAAGTTTCTTGTTCAGAAATGGGGAATATGGAATGACCGATAGCAGGGACGCTCGCCTAATCATCTGCATAGGTCTAATCGGTTTTGCGCTGCTGTTTTCTGCCGGCTGTGCATCACGGCAGGGGGCGGTCGAGTTCTACGTCGATGCCGTAATGCTGCGTGAGCTTGGAGAAAACGACAAGGCCGTCGAAAAGCTAAACCAGGCCGTCAAGGTCAACAAACGCTTCTCGCTCGCCCATTCGATGCTGGGCGATATCTATGAGCAGATAAAGGACTACGAAAAAAGCGCCGCCTCTTATAAAAAGGCCGCACAGTTGAATCCCTGGTCTTTCAAGGATTACTTCGGTCTTGGGCGGGTTTATCAGTCGATGAAGAATTTCGCCCAGGCAATCAACGCCTATCGCAGGGCCTGTGAACTGAAACCCGACCACCTCGAAGCGCACCTCAACGTCGCCGAATGTTACTACGAAATTAAGGATTACAACGAGGCCCTTGTCTTCGGCAAAAAGGCCGAGCGTATCGACCCGAATAAAATCGAGCTGCAGCAACTGCTCGGGAATATCTACGATTCGCAGAAGAATTACGAGCAGGCCGTTCGTTCCTACAAGCGAGCACTTGAGATAGACAGCAACAATCCGCAGCTTATGATTTCGCTTGCGGTCGCCTATCTGAGGACCGGTCGCAACGAGCCGGCCAAAGAGCTTCTCTCGGCCATAGTCCAGGTGCAGCCCGACAACAGCACCGCTTATCAGTATCTCGGCTATTGCTATCTGCGGCTCGAAGACGGGGACAAGGCCATTGAAAGCTACAGAAAGGCAATCGAAGTGAACGGCCAGGACTGGGAAGCATACAGGGGACTCGGCGTTGCCTTAATGCTTCGAGCCATCAACAGCAAGGATGACGCCCTCAAGACACAAGCGGTTGAGCAGTGGCAAAAGTCCCTCGACATCAAGCCCGACCAGCCGAGACGTGACCGCCTCGCAAAGCTTATTGAAAGATACTCAAAGTAACCCGGCAGCGGCTTTTGCCTGAGGTTTGCAAGCGTGACGCAGTCAACTAATCAGAAAACCGATACCACTCCAAATGCCGACGCCGGTTGTTTGAAGCGTCTATGTCCGGCGCTGCCGCCTTTTTCGGCGCAGCTTGTCTTCTGGCTCGTCTTTGCCGCGGGATTGTCTCTGGATTTGTGGACCAAAAGAGTTGTATTCACCTGGCTCGGAAACTTGCCGCGAAATACCGTTACGATTGTCGATGGTTTTCTGCGTTTTATCACAGCCGAGAATCCCGGTGCCGCCTTCGGAATCGCCGCAGGTCAGCGAGGTCTGCTGGTGGCGATTTCCGTCGTCGCCATCGCAGTGGTTCTCGCCGTTTTTCTGTTTAGTGCAGGTGAGCGCCGGCTGATTCATTTCTCGCTGGGTCTGTTTGCAGCGGGTGTCTGCGGCAACCTGTATGACCGGCTGTTCAATAACGGACTTGTGCGCGACTTTATTGACGTTGTTTACTGGCCGGGCAGGCACTGGCCCGCCTTCAACGTAGCCGATTCCATCCTCTGCGTCGCCGTCGGCCTGCTTGTCCTCTCGAGCGTTTTCACCCCGAAACCTGCTCAAGAACGTGGTCGGCAACAAAAATAGGCGCACCCGACGCAGCACCGATCGCAATAGCGTCCGAAGGGCGCGAATCAATATCAAATTCCCGCCCGTTGAATTTCAGATGTATCCTTGCATAGAAGGTGTGATTGCGCAAATCGTTTATCACTATCTTCTCAATCTTCGCGCCAAGACCGGTGATTATGCTGTCCAATAAATCGTGCGTCATAGGACGGGGGGGCTTGATGCCTTTGAGCCGGCGGTCTATCGCAAATATCTCAACTATCCCAATCACAATCGGAAAACTTCGCTCTCCGCCTCGCTCCTTTAGCACGATTACCTGCTGGTCGCTCGTCTCATTGATGATTATCCGCGACAATTCCATTTCCACGTCCATCTTCTCACCGCCTTTATTGCCGGTTTTACAGCTCGGCAAGATGCTTTTCAATCGTCGCCAACTGACCCGTCAGCTCGGCAAGTTTCTCTTTCGTCTGCGCCACCACTACCGGCTTGGCCCTGCTGATAAAGTTTTCATTTGATAATTTCGCTTCAATGCCGGCTTTTGTTTTCTCAAGCTGCTCTTTTTGTTTCTCAAGCCGCTTTCGTTCGGCCCCAAGGTCGATTGCCTCGTGCAGATAAATCTGCATATCTTCCGCAATCGCCGCCGCAGCGTTCTGCAGCTTTGCCGCACCCTCGGACGCCGTAAAATCCCTCAATCCCGCAAGCTCACTTATGAGCCGGCTGTTGGCGTTGAGGATTTCGCAAATCTGCCTTGTCGAGTTTGCCGAAGCCGTCATTTTTTCTCCCGGCGGCTTATTGTATTTGTTTCGTAGGTCGCGCACCGCGCGAATCACAAGCTGAATCTTCTCTATCTGCTCCTCTGCGTCCGCGTTTATCGCAGAATCCATTCGCCCCGGCCACTGCGCTATCACCAGCGCATCTGCTTTTTGGGCCTCGACAACCCCTTTTAGTTTCCTCACTGGCGCAATTTCGTTGAGTTTCTGGAAAATCCCCTCGGTTATAAACGGCACGAATGGATGCAGCAGGCGCAGCACCTGGTCAAGCACAAATGCAAGAACGTTCTGCGCAATTGGCCTTTGCTCGTCATCCTGCATTCTCCGTTTTACCCACTCAAGGTACCAATCGCACAAATCATTCCAGAAAAACCTGTAAATCTGCGCCAACGGCTCATTGTATTTGAATTCGTTGAGTCCCTCAGTGACATCCGAAATAGTCCCGGCCAGCCGCGACAAAATCCATTTGTCGGTAATCGTCATTTTCTCTTTGTCGAATTTCTCCGCGTCAACGCCGTCAAGGTTCATCATCGCAAAACGCGAGGCGTTCCAGAGCTTGTTGCAGAAGTTTCGCCCGATGTCGAATTTGGGCGAGGTGTTCTCAACTCGGCCATCAGGCAGTTTCATTTGCACAACCGGCATCCGAATATCCTGCGTGTCGGTCGTCATACTGGCAAGTGTAAACCGCATTGCATCGGCGCCGTGACTGTTTATCGCCACCAGCGGGTCGATGCCGTTACCCAAACTCTTGCTCATCTTCCGGCCTTCGCCATCCTGTATCATTGCGTGGATATACACGTCTTTGAATGGAATATCTCCGACGCAATACTGTCCCATCATCACCATTCGAGATACCCACAGCGTGATAATCTCTCTCGCCGTGCAAAGAACGTCTCCCGGATAAAAGGTCTTCAATACCGGCGACTCCTCCGGCCAGCCCAGCGTGCTAAACGGCCACAAAGCCGACGAAAACCATGTATCTAAAACGTCTTCGTCCAGTTGCAATGAAATTAATTTAGAACTTAATTCATGAGCTAACTTTAAAGCATCTTCAGAAAAGGATTCTTTAAATTCCTGATTTTCACTGCTATATTTTTTTACCTTTTCAATTTTTGAAGTACTTCGGTGCTTTGCTATTTTCGCTAATAAATCTAAAGCATTCTGAGCTTTTGAGGATTGGGCACAAATATAGAATGGATAATAACCACCAATCAATTCGTCGGATTGATAATAAACTACATCCTTTTCGATTTTGCAGGATTCTAAAAAAGCATCTAAAAGGTTGATATATTCTTTTTTATAATCATCATCTAGTTCGTATTCTGATTTCATGAAATGTGCAGTGGTAAAGACTAACGTCCAGATAGGAATTCGATGTCCCCACCAGAGCTGTCTGCTTATAGGCCAGTCGCGTAAATTTTCAAGCCAGGCCTGATAGGTCCTGGCGTATCGTTCGGGGATAAACCGCAGGCGACCATTTAACAGCGGCTTTAGCGCAAGGCCGGCTAATGAGTTGACCGGCACATCAGTGCCCTCAATACAACCATCGCCGAATTTTTCCGCCAAGTGCTTAATCGGTTTTTTCACCGCAATATACCACTGGTCCGACAAATACGGCTCAATAGGCACATGGCTGCGGTAACTGTGGCCGACCTCGTGACTGTATTCCTTTATATCCTCAAGCAGACCTTCCTGCCTGAACCATTCCACAATCGCCTCACGCGCCTCGAAGCGGTCCATCCCGACAAGATTTTCGACATCGGGATTTTTAATTTTATCCCAGTCCGTCCAGCCGAATTTGTCGCTTATCGAGCCATCCGGCGCCATCACGTTGATAACTTCGAGATTATGCCGTTGCCCAATCGCCCAGTCGTCCGGGTCGTGAGCGGGCGTTACCTTCAAAAAGCCGGTCGAAAATCTGGCTTTTTCATCTTCGCTGTCCGCCTTGGGCAGGACCACGTGCTCATCGGCGATTATCGGTATAATCCGACCCACAATAGGCAGCCGAACCATCTTACCGACAAGGTATTTTGCACGCGGGTCTGCGGGGTTCATCGCCACAGCCGTATCGCCAAGCATCGTCTCAGGCCGAGTCGTCGCCACAGTCACATACTCAATTTGTTTGCCTTCTGCAACAACCGGCTCAACCAAAGGATACCGCATATACCAGAAATGTCCCGCGACCGTCTCATACTCGACCTCGTCATCAGCAAGCACCGTCTGTGTCGCAGGGTCCCAGTTTACTAATCGTTTGCCTCGATAAATCAGCCCATCCTTAAACAGTTTGAAGAACGCCGCCCTGACCGCACGTGCGCAGACCTCGTCCATCGTAAACCGCGTGCGCTGCCAGTCGCAGGAGCAGCCCATCGCCTTCAATTGCTCGATGATTCTGGCTTCGTATTCATCCTTCCAGGCCTGCACCCGCGCGATAAACTGCTCCCGAGGAAAATCGGTCCGCCTCTTGCCTTCCTCCGCCAGTATTCGTTTCTCGACAACCGTCTGAGTTGCAATACCCGCGTGGTCGGTGCCCGGCATCCAGAGCGTGTTAAATCCGAGCATCCGGTGGTATCGAATCAGGATATCCTGTAGTGCGTTATTGAGCGCGTGCCCCAGATGCAATACAGCCGTCACGTTCGGCGGGGGTATCACTATCGTATAGGGCTTTCGCTGCCCTTCTGGCTTGTCGGATGTGTCCGATTCCTTTGCATGAAAATACCCGCCCGAAGCCCAAATCGCGTCCGCCTGCCTCTCCGTTATCTTCGGCTCATATACCTTTGAAAGCTCTTCAGCCATAGTTTTTCTGTCGCAAATCAGCCCAAAAATAAAAATTCCGGCAAATCCGTCGCTTGCCGGAATTTAATCATAATAAATCACCCTGCAAATGTAAAGCCGTCGCCCGTGGCTGGTGACCCGTCGCTCGAAGATTCGATTGTCTGGCCGAATGGGCCGTATGTGTAGTGATTCACGACCTGGCCGTTTTTGTTGATTATCTCACGAACGCTGCCTAATCTGTCATATAAATAAAAATACATTGGAGCCATTGAAAATATTCACGCGGTTTGTCCGAATTGCGGCTTTTTAGCCGACACCTTGTGTTTAATGTATAAAATCAACCTGATTATCGCAAAAATAGCCAACGTATTTACAACAAAAGCAACCAAGTATAGGACAATTGCCTCGTCGAGCGTGATCCATGTTCCAAATAACCTTTCTATTAAGACTTCCATAGGGTAAATAGCAGAGTAAACAATAGGGCAACTTGGCCATATTCCTACTACAAAACAAAGATATCTTATTGTTTCGGAAATCTGCAACCCAAAAGAAAGCTGCAAGATATTAACTAATACCAATACATAGGAAATGAAAGCAGAAATAAATAATCCCTTTGGCGTTCTAAAAAACCTCCTGAGCAACAATAGTCCGAACACAAAAAAGGATATTGCAGCCAGGAAAACATAAAAGTATTTCATATTGCTATCGCTTATCCCGAGACCTAAATGTGCCAATAATCCAACTGAAGAAGTATAGACATATCTCATATCTCTGTTACTCTCCAAATGCAAAATTTAGAAGCTCTTCTACGTGGTAGAACACCATTGCAGATTCCATCATTGATACCGTAGTGTTTAGTATTCCAGGTTCGATTGTGCTTGGTTCGTGAACTCCATGTGAAATCCACTCTTTAGTACTCCCCCCCCCATTCCTGCCAACTATGAACGGGACTGGTCCAATCCATAATCGGATGCATAGCTCTGCCAAGATGCTCGTAGGCCAAGTCTGTTTTTCCGCTATTCAGATATCTCTCATAATTGCGAAGTTCTCCAAAAACAAAACCCCACATTTGCTCCTGGGCGTTCTCTATCGATTGCGCCGGCTGCCCATCCCTCGACGCAACTCTCATCGCGTGCATATATGCATGTGCAGGATCCTGAAATTCCGAACTATCATCCCAGGCACTTCCCTTGTATGCTTGTTCACGAACTTTCTTAGATAGTGGCCCGGGAATTGCTTCACGGAAATAAGCATCGATTATTTTGTTGTGTACTTTGGGTCCCCATAATCCGGTCGGGTCTATTCTGTTTACTGGTTCATTTTGGCAATACAAGTACACGTGGAGCGACAGCGGTTCATTGAATTTGCCGGCCAGAGGGTCTCTGGCAGTAAATCTCATTAACTGCGGGTCGTATTGGCGGGCCCTCAAATAATACTGGCCGATTTCGCTATCAAAGTATTGTCCCGTAAACATAAAGCCGTCGCCCGTGGCTGGTGACCCGTCGCTCGAAGATTCGATTGTCTGGCCGAATGGGCCGAAAGTGTAGTGATTCACGACCTGGCCGTTTTTGTTGATTATCTCCCGAGCGCTGCCAAGCCGGTCGTGCAGATAGAAGTATATTGGCGCAGTGTAATCGCCATTGTGTTGAGCCAAAATCTGCGAGTTCGCGTATATGTACGTTTTCTTTACCTCCATACCATTAGCCGAATCAAGCTCAAGCAATATAGTAGGCAGTTCCCCCGCAATGTCAATGATATACTTTCTTGTGCCTTGTGCCTCGTTGCTCGATGAGAGAAGGTTGCCGTTTTCGTCCCAGGTGAGCGCAAGGGAGTCACCGCAGGGGCGTCCGGTTATTGTGGATTAATTCTTGTCGCCGGGTTGGCAACGGTGAGGTTATTTATGTGCGGTTGCGGACGGTCCTAAATGAACTAATCGAGGTTCATAGTCATCAGGAACTCTGCGTTGGAACGGCACTTTCCGAGTCGGCTTTTGAGCAACTCGACCGACTCGACGGGATTCATCTCACTGAGGACTCTTCGCAGCCGATACGTCAGCTCAAGCTCTTTCGGGTCGAGCAGCAGCTCCTCTCGTCTTGTTCCGCTTCTGCTGATGTCGATGGCAGGCCAGATGCGCTTGTCAACAAGGCGTCTGTCTAAATGCAGCTCCATATTTCCGGTCGCCTTGAATTCCTCGAAAATGACTTCGTCCATTTTTGAGCCGGTGTCAATCAGGGCCGTTGCGAAAATCGTCAGGGACCCGCCTTCCTCGATCTTTCTTGCCGCTCCGAAGAACCTCTTCGGCATCTGCATTGCGCTTGCATCGACGCCGCCCGTGAGGATTTTACCCGAATGGGGCATCTCGGTGTTATACGCCCGCGCAAGACGGGTTATCGAGTCGAGCAGAATCACCACGTCCTGCCCGTATTCGACCATTCGTCTGGCCTTTTCAATCACAATCTCGGCCACCTGGCAGTGCCTCGCCGCCGGCTCATCGAACGTCGAGCTGATGACCTCGACATCGGGGGCGGTCTTGCGTTCCATCTCCGTCACTTCCTCAGGCCGCTCGTCAATCAGCAGCACTATCAGCTTTATTTCAGGGCTGTTCGTGCTGATGGCGTTGGCGATTTTTTGCAGCAAAACCGTTTTACCCGTTCTCGGCGGCGCCACAATAAGCCCGCGCTGCCCCTTGCCCACAGGGGTTATCAGGTCGATTATTCGCATATTCATCTCATCGGCAGTGGTTTCGAGGATGAGCCGTTCCTCCGGGTGCAGCGGGGTAAGGTCGCTGAACACCGCTTTTTCAGACAGCCGGTCCGGGTCCTCGAAGTTGATTGCCTCGACCCGCAGAAGCGCAAAGTATTTCTCCGAATCCTTCGGCGGCCTGATTTGACCCGACACCACGTTGCCTGTGCGCAGCCCGAACCGGCGAATCTGGGATGGCGATACATAAATGTCGTCGGGACTCGACAGGTAGTTGTAATCGGGATTTCGCAGGAAGCCGTAACCATCGGGCAGGACCTCAAGAACGCCCTCGCCGTACATCAGCCCGTTTTGGCGGATTCGCTCCTTGAGGATTCGGAAAATCAATTCCTGTTTCTTTAGCGCGCTGAATTCCGTGATGCCTTCTTTTTTGGCAAGCTCGTGCAGGTCGGCCACACTGAGCTTTTGCAAATCCGTCAGATAGAGCTGCCCCTTCTTTATCCGCTCGTACTTCTCGTGAGTTGACTCTTCTTCGGTCTTCGGCGTCGCCGGTTCGGTTACCGGCTGCTCAGCGGGCTCAGCGGCCGGCTCTGCCGTTGCTGTCGCCTGCTCTGTCGCAACACCCGGCTCATCGGTCTGTTCGGCCTGAACATTTGCTATCCGCTCTTCCTGCACCGGGCCTCTTTTTCTTTTCCTGCGGCCTTTTCCGCTCGGACTTTTTTCGGGTCTATCGCCACCTCTTGACATATCTGCTCCTTCTGCATTCATAGCACACCTTCTGTCGGCATTTATTCGTTCCGGCAGCATTCAACGGCATTTGTATTTACGCATTACGATGCGAAACTGATTGTTCCAACAGCAAGCTCCGGCGAACGGGCGGGTTGTCCTGGTTGTCAGGTCGCAGCAGTAACTTTCAGGTATTATTCAGATTGTAATTCGTTCTTTGTATAACCAAACTGGGTAAAAAACTACGCGAGTTATTATAAACCCCACTTATCCGTTATCCACTATCTTTGAGAAAATTTCTTCGACTTGCTGGGATAACACCGAGAAGTCGGAATTGTTATCGACAGTATTATCGGCGATGTTTTTCTTTTTGTCCAGAGAAATCTGAAAATTTTCTCGCACTTTCCACTGATTTTCGTCAAAAAGTCCTGTTTTTCTGGCTCTTTCGAGGCGAATTTTGCCGCTGCATTTTATAAAAATGAGCTTTTTGCACCGTTTTTCCCATCCAACTTCCAGCAACAGGGGCATATCAAGGACTATTGCCCTGACGTGCTCCTGGCCGTTGTACCGGTCAATCAATCGCTCGGCCTGGGCCAAAACAAGCGGATGAATTACCTTGTTTAGCAGGGATAGCTTATTCTTGTCGGTAAAAACCAAATCCGCCAGCTTCCTGCGATTAACGCGCCCGTTTGAATTCAGAACTCCTTTGCCGAAACAGCCCACAACTTTTTTCTTTACATCCTGTTGCTCTAACAGTTCGTGAGCGATTTTGTCGGCGTCAATAACCGCACAGCCGTGCCTGGCAAACTCCGCAGCCACTGTGCTCTTGCCCGAGCACATACCGCCCAGTATTCCGATAATCGGTTTTTCTCCGCGCCTGCTCACAACAGCGGCAATCTAACATTTCTTACGGAAGGGGTCAACCCGAATCGCTGAGTCGGTGGGCTTTTTCGAACTACTGATTTTGAGCTGCCCGGAGCTATACTCTTGCGGCGACACTCCAGCTGTTTTGTTTTTGCATTATATTTTGTAAGCCGGGCACCAGGTAGTGCTCCACCACGGTATCCCAGCTCATATTCTTTGCGATTCGATAGCCGCTTTGAATCAAACAATCAAGTTCCTGCTCGTTTTTAGGCAGTCGGCTCATCACTTCCGCAGCGACCTTTCTGCTTTCCTTCGCCTCGATTTCGTCGCGCACCAGCCGGTCAATCTGCAGCAAATCACTAATCTCAAAATGTACGGTGCTGTTGAGGTTGGTGTAATCGGCGGTTATTACGTTCTTCACGCGGTCGGCGCTTCCGCCTGTCGCATCATGCACAAAGCCCGAGCAGCCGCAGATGCTGCTGACGACGCATATTCCTCCGAACGTAAGCGGCTCAAGTTGTGCAATCCCGAATGGCTCATATATGCTCTGCCCGAACTCAACGTCGCTGCCCCGGCGGATATCCATAAACTCCATATCTTCAGGCATCCGAAGTCCGCAGTGCTTTCGCTCGAAACCGAACTGGTTGATGAACACGATTTTTATGTTTCTGCTTATCGCATTGAATTCCTGAATCGCGGCATAGAACGTCGCCTCGCCGCCCGACAAATCAGGCCAGCCCTCGCGGTGGGCGATAGGCCAGTCGTATCGCGCTTCCATCTCGTAGATGTCGCAACTGCGTCTCTGCGCAACCTCGGTTGACAGAAGGAACATCACAGCCGTCTTTCCCTGTGCCCGCAACTGCTCCTCCAGATGTTCCAGCACGCGCAAATCCCGCCACAGGCCCTTGCTTTGCACCAGCCGCGTCACGTGCGTGAACACCAAATCAGGCCGGTATCCCAGCAGGTTCTCGCAGTACCTGCGCAGCTTCTCCTTCGAGGCGAGCTTTTCCGCCACACCGATTCTGTACGCCGGTATCCCGTTATATACAACGTTGACATCCACGTTCTCGAATTCAGGCGACAGGAATCGCAGCTCATCCGCAATGTAGTTACCCACCGCCCAGATGGCGTCGCAATGCTTTGATGCCGCCACCAGCGGATGCTTGAAATAAAAACTCTGGTTGCCGAACACGTCGCTGACGTAGAGCTTGTTTCTGTGCGCCTGCTTAATGACGTTGTAAAACATCGTATCGTGGCCTGGATGTTTCTCGACGATGTTTCTCATTGTGGCAACCTCGTGGGCGTAAAAGACCGTTTTTAAGCAACTATCCGGCTCCATAATTGCCGCTAATGCGGTCGGCATCCCCATATACTCGTGCGAGACAATCACCGTTGAATCCGTCGCTGCACCTATGGCCTTCAAGGCCGCAATCGCCGCCGGCGCCAGTCGAACATACTGCTCGTACTCCCACAAATGCTCGTACAGGTCGCTTCTGATGCCGAATTCTTCGTAAAGCCGTTTCTTGAACTGATTTGCAGCGCCCTGCTCCATATGTCTTACGTCGATTAACAGCACCTCAGGTGAGCTTCTGATTCCGGTGTGCTTATCAACGAAGGTGCGGTGTCCGTAAATGATGCCGACGTTATAGTAGCTCTCAATTTTTCTAAACGCCTGCTCGTATCCGCTGCGAACCAAGCCGTCCAGCGATGAGTACAGCACTTCCCCATCGTCGCCCAGCCGGTCCAGCACTGTCCCCTCTGTGGTAAACAGCGGTGAAATCAGTATCGACCTGCCAACCGCGTCAAGATATGCCTTGCACGTGAAAAATCCTTGCAGAACCGCCCCAATGCCGCCCATTTTGCTCACTGCTTCGTGGGTGACATGTACCATCGTTATATCACCGGCCATCACACGCCCCTTTCCAGCTTTCGGTGCAAATCATATTTAGCTCTTCGATTCTTTCTACGTCTGACATAAGGAGCTGTTTAGGGATGGCCGAGATGGCGTGAAAATTTCCGCCCACCGCCTTCGCAGACCCAAAAGGGCCGCACAGGTTTATATTGCGCCCATATATTATAGGACGGATTTGCCTGATGCCTGATGTGACTGTGCGCTCCGTCAGCCAATCCGCGCGCGAAGGTTTCTTATAAGACCCGAAAGGACCTGGCGCGGTATATCCGCGAGTTCCGGTTCCGGGATGGCGCTTAGCGCTATTTTGTCGAGGATTTCGACGGTTCTGCCGCCGCACGGCGAAATGTTGCGAGCCGTTGACTCCGCCTGCTCTAATTCCCCGTCCGCCATTTGCCTCAGGTAGATTATAATGTTTTGCGTAAGCTCCGCATCGCTTAGCCCCGTCTCTTGCTGGGGCCGGCCGCGGTTTTGCGGCCCAGTCGGCTCGTCGCCGCCCTGCGTCTCCTTTAATATATCCTCGCGCAGCCGTGTTTCCTCTGCCAACAGCTCTTTGCGTCTTCTTTCTTCCTCATCATCTATAGGGGCCAGCCGAAGGTCGTCGTCCACCTGGGGACTGGGGACATAGACCTTTTTGTGACAACCCGGACATTTACCCCATTTACCTCCCGCACTGTCGGGGGCCTCAATTTTTTTGCCGCAATACCCGCAATTAAAACTTATGCTCATTTGCTCACCTCGTCCGCTTCCGTTGCCCTTTTTTCGCCCTGTATTCCGCTGTGACAACCGTTGTTATACCGCCACGAGGAGTAAACTTCGACGTCACCTTCATCCATCGCGGACGGCACCGCCCGGTCAAATCGTCCAGTATCTCGTTCGTCAGCGCCTCGTAAAAAATGCCCCTGCTGCGGTAGCTTTGCAAATAAAATTTCAAGCTCTTTAGCTCAATGCACAACTTGTCGGGACAGTACTCGATGATGATTTCCCCGAAGTCCGGCTGACCCGTACGGGGACATACACTGGTAAACTCAGGACAGCTTATAATAACGGCGTAATCCCGCATAGGATTGGGGTTATCGAACACTTCAAGTCCTGGCTTTTCGCTCATTTCTTAAGTCTCGCAAAAATCCAACGAACATATATAATATACTATCCAAACGACCTTGACAAGAAGGAGTCGAAGATGTCTCAGAAAAAGGACAAAGCGGTTGTGCTGCTTAGCGGCGGCCTTGATTCTGCCACCACCCTGGCTATCGCACGCGACGAAGGTTTTGAGATCCACGCCCTGACTTTCAGATACGGCCAGCGTCACCAGGTCGAGATTGAGGCCGCGAAAAACATAGCAAGGACGATGGGCGTCGTCGAGCACAAAATCATCTCCCTCGACCTCGGCAGCATCGGCGGCTCGGCCCTTACCGACCTCAATATCGAAGTCCCCAAGGATAGAGCCGAACTGGGCCAATCCGACCAAATACCACAAACCTATGTCCCCGCAAGAAACACAATTTTTTTAAGTTATGCCCTTGCCTGGGCGGAAGTCATCGGCGCATTCGACATCTTCATCGGGGTCAACGCAACCGATTTCAGCGGCTACCCCGACTGCCGACACGAATATATATCAACTTTTGAGGAACTCGCCAACCTTGCAACAGCCGCGGGCATACTGGGAAAGGGGCGGTTTACGATTCATACCCCCATCATAAATATGACCAAAGCCCAGACCATTTTGGCCGGTATGAAACTCGGCGTCAATTACTCCCTGACGCACAGTTGCTACGACCCAGACCCCCAGGGCAGTAGCTGCGGCAGGTGCGACTCCTGCCGATTGCGGCTTCGCGGCTTTTCTGATGCCGGTCTCGAAGACCCAATCGCTTATATACATAGAACCGTAACCGCTAAATAGCCGGTTCGGTATGCTCCTCGGGTCGGAGCAATGGATATGACAATAAACGAAATCTTCTATTCCCTGCAGGGCGAGGGTCTCTTAACGGGTGTCCCCAGTGTCTTTATCCGCCTGGCGGGCTGCCCCCTTCGATGCAAATGGTGCGACACTAAATACGCCTGGGACCCGACCGCAGGCGCCGACTACAGCATCGCAAAAATCATCAAAACTGCTGACCAATGGCCCTGCAAATTCATCGTCATAACGGGCGGCGAACCGATGATAAATCCTCAACTGCCCCAACTGGCAAAAGAGCTTAAAGCCCACAACAAGCACATAACAATCGAGACAGCGGGCGTGTCCTTCATCCCGGATGTGCTCTGCGACCTGATGAGTATCAGTCCCAAGCTGAGCAACTCAACGCCGACCGATAAGCGCATCGCTGAAGCGCACGAAAAGGTAAGATTGAATATCCCAGCCATCCGGCAGTTGATTGCTCATTACGAATACCAGCTTAAATTCGTCGTCGATTCTCCTGATGATTTGCCTGAAATCCAAAAGACCATAGAGCAAATCGGCAACGTCAGCCCACAAAAGGTAATGTTGATGCCCCAGGCGAAAACGAGAAAAGAGCTTCTGGCCAAAACGCCAACGGTCGCTGAACTTTGCAAAAAAGCCGGATATGTCTTTTGTCATCGGCTGCAAATCATCCTCTACAATGGCACCAGGGGTAAATAAGCACTTCCCTGGTTTCGAGAATTGCCATTTGACATTCAATAATCAATCATCAATAATCAATAGAAAAGGAAAGGCCCGGGTGGCGGAATTGGCAGACGCGCCAGCTTGAGGGGCTGGTAGGAGATTCTCCTATGCAGGTTCGACTCCTGTCCCGGGCAGTTTTAATCTTGTATTTTCGATTTATGATTTTCTATTTGTCCGTAAAACTATACTGATGGCTGTATCGGACGAATTCATAGATTATGTCATTGACCAGTTCGCATCCTGGGGTGAAGTGTCCGCCCGCAAGATGTTCGGCGGCGCCGGTCTCTATCGTGACGGGACGATGTTCGGCCTTATCGCCGACGATGTCGCATATCTGAAGGCGGATAATTCGAATCGAGACGATTTCGTCAGGGCAGGGTCATCGCCCTTCAATCCGTATCCCGACAAAGTGAAAACGATGGTTTTATCCTATTATGAGATTCCTGCGGACGTTTTGGAAAATACAGATAAATTGGCCTAATGGGCCGAGTGGTCGTTAGCCGTTGCAAGAAAGAAAAAATAAGGTAGTGAGTAGTTAATTGATAAGTGAAGACACTACTGTCCCGTTATAAGTCGAATAAAGACAACTGGTTATGAAATTGGTTAAAGCTGTTTTGCGACATATTGTTCATAAGTACTTGTTCTATCGGC
>Ga0315291_10000382_pt1 | contig 57887 bp, 49 predicted proteins | sample YL17G12_20_MG_FD_203070 | JGI IMG/M metagenome (GOLD analysis project Ga0315291, IMG submission 203070) | Sediment microbial communities from Yellowstone Lake, YNP, Wyoming, USA - YL17G12_20 | ecosystem: Environmental > Aquatic > Freshwater > Lake > Sediment | place: USA: Wyoming | collected... | reverse complement strand
AGGCGGAGCGGCTACCAAAAAATGAGCTTAAAATTGTTATATAATCGGTAGCCGCAGGCTTTTCCGCCGAAGGCGGATCTGTTTTCAGAAGCCTGCGTTAAATCAAATATTTCTATTTTTAATTTTGTTTATTTTTATGATGCATATTGGTGGTGTGAATATAGACGGGAAAGCCGTTCTGGCTCCGCTTGCGGGTGTATCTGATATTCCTTTTCGGTTGCTGTGCAGAAAATGCGGTGCGTCGTTGGTTTTCTCGGAAATGATTAGTGCCGAAGGGATTGTGCGCGGCTCTCAAAAGACGCTCCGGTACGTAACATTTACTCTTGCGGAGCGGCCGATTGCGATTCAGCTCTTTGGCGGGAATCCAGAAACATTAGGGGAAGCGGCTGCTCTTATTGAAAACTGCCAGCCGGATATTATTGATGTCAATTTTGGCTGTCCGATACGAAAAGTAATTCGTGCAGAAGCGGGTTCAGCATTGTTGAAAAATCCCGCATTAATGGGGCGGATTATTGAAAAGATGGTTACATCAGTGCACATCCCGATAACAGCGAAAATCCGCAGCGGATGGGATGAAAGCTCGATGCCAGCAGCGGATATTGCACGAATTTTAGAAAACAGCGGCATCTCTGCTATTACTATTCACGCAAGAACCTCTCGGATGAAATTTTCAGGCAAAGCACAATGGAGCGATATTCGTTCAGTAAAAGAGGCAGTATCAGTTCCGGTTATCGGAAACGGAGATATTGTTACACCAGTGGATGCTAAACGGATGCTCGATGAAACCGGGTGCGATATAGTAATGGTTGGCAGGGGTGCCTTAGGAAATCCGTGGATATTTCATACTATTAATCATTATTTGCGCTCTGGTGAGCTTCTCCCGATGCCGTCATTCAAAGAAAAAATTGATATGTGCTTAAAACAGTATATGTTGGCGTATGAAATATACGGTGAAGGTTATACGATAAATACGATGAAAAAGCACATCGGTTGGTATTTAAAAGGAATTCCGGGGAGCATACCGGTAAAGACTCAGATTTTTAACTCACGAGGGCACACAGCTATAATAGAACTTTTGTCAGAATTGAGCAAACGAGTGAGTAATGAAGTTCTGTATACAAATCAAAATTACGCTTAAATTGGAAATTATTACTCATTACTGTCGTTTTATAATAAAAAGATGCTCAGTTTAAATACAGGGAGACGGCGTACACTATGAATAAACAAGAGTTGGCAAAAGCATTGCGTGAGTATAAATCGGGAACGCTTTCAGAGAAACACATCATTCAAATGCTTCAAAATTTTTCAACAGAACGATTTGATTTTGCTCATATTGACCATCATCGCAACCTGCGCAAGGGATTTCCGGAAGTCATATATTGTGCCGGCAAAACAAATGAACAAATTAAAGCAATTGCGGGTGCAATATTAAAGCGGAATAATATTTTGCTTGCAACCCGGGCAACTCAAGATATTTATGACTATGTTCGAAAAGAATATCCCGAATTGCTCTATTTTCCACCTGCACGTATTATTACGACAGAAAAAACGCTTGAGCCAAGCAAGAAGTCGCGGAGATTGGTAGCGGTGGTTTCAGCGGGCACGTCTGATATTCCGGTTGCTGAAGAAGCCGCAATAACCGCACGGGCACTCGGCTGCAAGGTAAAGACAATTTATGATGTTGGGGTTGCCGGGATACATCGGCTGTATGAATATCTTGATGAGCTGCGGAAGGCACGAGTTATCATCGTTGTAGCTGGTATGGAGGGTGCATTGGCAAGTGTCGTCGGCGGGCTGGTAGACAAACCGGTTATCGGCGTGCCAACGTCAGTGGGCTATGGTTCAAGTTTCGGCGGGCTAACTGCACTCTTTGCAATGCTCAATAGCTGTTCAGCAGGAATGACCGTCGTCAATATAGATAACGGTTTCGGTGCCGGATATGCCGCATCGCTTATTGCACATTCTGTTTAGATTTATTATATTAGATATAAAGCTGTTATGTTTTTTAACCGCGGAGACCAGCCAAAAAAACGGCGGAATGCAAAAAAGGCTTTAATAATTTTATAAAGTATGAAAACAGTATTGTTTTTATGGTTTTTTTGTTTTTCTTTGTGTCTCCGTGTCTGCCTGCCGTCTTTGTAGCAGGTCTCTCTGTTCGAGAATTTAAATTTTTGTGCATCTTTTCGTTTAAATAAAAAGAAATACTGTGAATAGATGAAGCTCATAAGAATACAAAAATTTTATTCAATAGTAAAGTTTCACGTTTACTGTTTCCCGAATGGAGGTTTATATGCCGAGAAAGGCTGATAAATATAATGAGAATATGGATGACCGGAGAGACGATATTGAGTCAATTTTTAAGTTGTATTCGCGGTTAAATCAACCGCTTTTTATGCCGTCTGACAACCGGTGGATGCCGGCGGTTGATGTATTTGAAACCGATGATGAATTCGTCATCGTTATTGATATTGCCCATATTGACCCGAAAGATACCGAAGTATTTATACGAAAAGGGTACATTATAATTAGAGGTGTCCGTCGTGAGCTTACGAAATATAAAAAACGGCATTATCATAAAATGGAGATTGATTTTGGTCCATTTGAGCGGAAGATAAGTATTCCTGTTGCTGTAGATGAACATAATACAATGACCAATTATACCGATGGATTTCTGGAAATCAGGTTAAAAAAGATACCAGACCGGCGAGAGAAAGGCCGCGTCATTACCGTGAAATGGGAGGATTGATTTTTAAAAATCATTAATCCTCTGTAACCAAAAATAGTGAAAATAAATTGAAGTGAGTATATTTATGAATGAGCCAGATGGCAGACAAAAAATTGCTATTCCAGATAATTTGTCTCTCCTTGTAGCAGAAGATTTAGTATTATTTCCAAATATTATAATGCCGTATTCTGTAAAGAGCGAGCGCGACATTCAAATGATAAATGATGTGGCAGTTGAGCATAAAATTATCGGTGTTTTTTCTAAAAAACCGGATGAATCTGAAAGATCCGCATCTGGCGGACAAGAGGAAATTAAGTCTGAAAACATATTCGAGTATGGGACTGCCGCCGCAGTATTGAAACTGTTTAAAATTCCTGACGATGGTGTTCGGTTAATTATTCAAGGATTACAGCGCATTCAGTTAAAAGAGCTTGCCCAGCAGGACCCATATTTCCGCGGAGCTGTAACCCCGATTCTTGATGAATATAAACCTTCTCTTGCCGTTGAAGCGCTCCAGCGAACGATTATAGACTCATTCCGAAAAATAATTGAGATTTCCCAAAATATTCCACAGGAAATGTTGACGGCGGCGATGAATATTACAGAGCCGTCTGTGCTGGCAGATTTTCTTGCTTCGAACATTGATATGAAAATTGAAGAGCGTCTGCATCTGCTGAAGGAGCGTAATGTCGAAGAGCGACTAAAATTATTGTCATCAATTATGGGAAAAGAAGTCAAAATGCTGGAATTAGGCAGTAAAATTCAGTCGCAGATTTCCTCAGAATTTGATAAAAGCCAGCGGCGATTTTTCCTGCAGGAGCAATTAAAAGCCATTAAAAAAGAGCTTGGTGAAAGTGAGGATCTCCCTGTTGAAGTAACTGAGTTTGCCGAAAAAATTAAAAAAGCAAAGATGCCCAGGCAGGCACGGGAAGTCGCTGAAAAAGAGCTTGACCGTTTAAAACGTATTAATCCGGCATCAGCAGAATATACGGTCTCAATTACATATTTGGATTGGCTTACCAGCCTCCCCTGGAGTGTTTTAACAAAAGACCAGACCGATATAAACCGGGCAAAGAAAATACTTGATGAAGACCATTACGGACTCAAGGATGTTAAAGAGCGAATATTGGAATTTTTGGCAATCCGGAAGTTAAGTAAGAATACTCGAGGGCCAATACTGTGTTTTGTTGGACCGCCTGGCGTTGGCAAAACGTCGTTAGGTCAATCAATAGCCCGTGCATTGGGACGGAAATTTTTCCGAATGTCGTTAGGGGGTATCAGGGATGAAGCAGAAATCCGCGGACATCGCCGCACCTACGTCGGCGCCTTGCCGGGTCGTATTGTTCAGGGAATAAAAACCGCCGGGTCGAATAATCCTGTATTTATGCTTGATGAAGTTGATAAACTCGGGGCTGATTTCCGGGGAGACCCGACGTCTGCTTTGCTTGAAGTGCTCGACCCGGAGCAGAATTTCTCGTTTTCTGACCACTATATCGAAGTGCAGTTTGACTTATCAAATGTTATGTTTATCACCACGGCGAATGAGCTTTATCCGATTCCGGCTCCGCTTCGTGACAGAATGGAAATTATTCAGCTCCCGGGATATATTAATGAAGATAAAATCAAAATTGCTCAGCAATATCTGGTTCCCCGGCAGATTCGAGTAAACGGATTAAAACCGGATAATATTTCATTCACTCAACAAACGATTCAGAAGATTATTGTTGAATATACCCGTGAAGCCGGCGTGCGGAATGTAGAACGGGAAATAGGCAATATCTGCCGTAAGGTTGCACGCCATTTTGCCGAAGGAAATAAAACTCCTGTGAAGGTTACCGTAGATAAAGTGGAAAAATTTTTAGGTCCGCCTAAATTTTTCGAAGAAACCACAGAAAAAAAGGATGAAATTGGCATTGCCACCGGATTAGCCTGGACTCCCTTTGGCGGTGAAGTACTCTCTATTGAATCGGTGTTAATGCATGGAAATAAAGGATTTATCCTGACCGGTCAGTTAGGAGATGTAATGAAGGAATCGGCACGAGCGGCATTAAGCTATATTAAATCAAAAGCTGATGAATTAATGATTAACAATAAAGTCTTTGATAGAAATGATATTCATATTCATATTCCGGCTGGCGCCACACCAAAAGATGGACCGTCTGCCGGAGTAACACTTGCTACCTCATTGGCTTCTTTATTGACTCAACGTCCGGTGCGGCACGATTTGGCAATGACCGGCGAAATTACTCTGCGGGGAAAGGTGATGCCGGTCGGCGGCATCCGTGAAAAAGTTGTTGCGGCGAAACGCGCCGGCATAAAATCCGTAATAATCCCGAAGAAGAATATGCGGGACCTTGAAACGATACCGCCGCATATTCTGAAAAGCCTTCAAATCTATCCCGTTGAAACAATTGATGATGTGTGGAAGCTGGCTTTAGTGAACGGCGCTCAAAATCATAAATCGGATAAAAAATAGCCCGTTTTTTAAACTTTTTCTGCCAATTTCCTGATAACTATACAGAAGACAGGTGAATTCAGTAATTGTATGTTTTTTATTGCTTCTATAAAACGGTGATAATGTAAAATTAATATTGATATGCAATAAATATATTGAGACCTTTGAAAAAATCCACTAAAACGCAAACTATCCGCCTCTTTTTAAAGAGGCGGAGCGGCTACCAAAAGATGAGCTTAAAATTGCTGTATAATCGGTAGCCGCAGGCTTTTCCGCCGAAGGCGGATCTGTTTTCAGAAGCCTGCGTTAAATCAAAGATTTCATATTATATGAATAAGTTTCTTTTCAAAAAGAATATGGTATAATTTGATGTTTGTAAAATGGAGTCTTTCTAAATACTATGGAAGATATTGAAACTGCACCGCTCGCAGAAAAAAAAGATGAGGAAGAAAAAGAAGAGGAAGAATTTGTTGAAGAATTAGAACGTCTGTCATTTGATGATATTGTGTCATTTACTATGCTGTTAGAAACCGCCGTTACCTTATTCAGTATTTTGATTTTCTTCTTCTTTTTTATTTTGTAACATAAAAATTCATTAGAGCTAAAAACCAATTTGAGATTCTTGAAAAAATCAGTTCTTGTAATTTTATAAATCCCTATCTATTTGTTCTGTCCCAAATATAAATTATGACGGAGAAAAAAATATTATGTTATATGTTAAAAATCTTCTTGTATTGTCTTTTTATTGACTCCCTTTCTTCATTTCGCTTTTTCTTGAACTCTCTTTGGATTCCCAAAAAGAATTTCTGTAGTGGTTCTCCATCCTGATTAAATTTAGTCCAAGAAAAACCTACTTCTAACCTAGATTCGGTATCTTGTTTAATATTTGTTATTTTCTTATCTGTGACTGTCGCTAGTTTTTTCATTTTAAGAAAATCTAAGCCTTTCAAAACAGCTAACTTTATAATATCCCATGTTAGTCCTTGAATTAATCCTTGCCACATTATAGCAGCAATTGTTACAAGCCATGGATCAGGTTCGACAAGTGAATAGGCAATATTTTGTTTACCTTTTGCTTCATCTTCTTCTTTTACATAAGGATAGAGAACATTAAAGTAAACAAGACCATGGAACCCTCTTTCAAGTACATCGTATTTGGACTTATGAGTCGGAATTAGAAAGTCCTTTTCAGGCTCTCTGTCTGAAAAAGAAAGTTCTAAGGTCTTTGGGTCTATTTGTATGTAATCCATCTCAACCTCCACATAATGCGCATAATGTGGGAGTCAGCCGCGCAGGTTAATGCGTCGGCTGAACTCCATTGTTGGGAGTCGTTTTTTGGTTGTCTGTTTTCTCTTGCCGGAGCGCCTGCCGGAAAGCTTCAGTTCCTTGGACAACTTTCAGATGGATAAAAGCCAAGAAGAAAAGCGACGCTGCAAGGGAGATGGAACCCACGAAGGCGACGGCACGGACGATCCTGAAGCCACGCTCCAACGGACACCACCACCAGGCCAGAGGAAGCCCCACCAGCATCACCGAGCAGAGGCCGTACACAAAGAGCGGTTGAAAGTAACGCACTACCTTCGTATCCACGGGCATATCCCACGGAGGATTGGGGTGCCTGTCCCAGAGGTAAGCTACTCCCTTCTCTCCAATCATCGGCTCTATCCTCGTCTCGACCGTCCAGTTCCAGTAGCGCACGATACGGAACATCATGCTGAGCTGATATATCCAGGCCGCCAATGTGAGCTGGGTAAGTATGCCGTGGGTCAGGAGCACCGGCACACAGACTGATATGAAGAGATTGGTACGTTGTTTCAGCGAAGATGCGTCAAAATCTTTCATGAAGAAGGTGAACAGGGCGGCAAGGACCGAGACAAGCATTACCGTGATGTTGATGGCCCGCTCTGCCATTTGATTCTGAATGGCGATCCTGTTCTGGATCTCATCGCTGTGCTTATCATATTCCTGCGAGTAGGTCTCAAGGAGGATATCCTGAGATTTCTTCTCCATCTGTCATCGCCCTCTGTAATCCAAACGTTTGGCCTAACCGGACATTGATCCGTCGCGGGTCAACGGTACGGTTCAGGCCGTGGTTCTGCCTGTTTTCTCCTGTAGTCCTCCATTACCGAACCAATCCATTGACACATTTCTTTCGCAAGCGCTTTGACATCCGCCTTTGACTGTGCGCAACGGGGATGCGGGCATACCGCGACACGGAGGGAACCTGCCAAAGCCCGCCGAAGAGAAAACTGGCCTGTTATATTGGTCTTCCATTCTCCGATCCGCAGTAGATTCCGTGCCGCCTCAGCCATTGTCGTGGAAGCGAGAAACAGACCAGAGATGTTTAGTCTGGTGATGATTGCGTCGAGCCGTTTGAATGCGAGTTCAATCTCTTCTGCTGACCGAGAGGCGAAGGACTTGGAGGAATCATAGAATAGGTTCGTCTGAGAGATCGCACGGTTCAACTCTGTAGGCGTTCCGTTGGATTCCAGCGAAATCCCCCACCAATTGCACCAAACTACAAGACGAGTGACGAACTTGTCCTTTGTGCTATTGGATGGGTGAGTGAAGTACTCGGCCCAAGGTTTTAAATCCGTCTCGGGTTGCGGGACTCCCCCTTGCAGGAGTCCATAGTTGAGCCCGCAGATCAGGAGTCCGCCATAGCGCTCTGGTGTTTCAATCGTCGAAAGTCTCGGTTTCTCGATCATCTTCTCCTCTTTCTCGCATAACTATGGTATATATAGATTCTATATAAATACTTTAGACTGCAAAATTGCGGTATAACACACCGTAATACTTTTAAATCCAATAAGATAGATCCTTGTCAAGGATTTTTTTGGGGTGTTATATGTATTCTATATAACACTCTATCAATAGTGAAACATACATACTACGTTGAATAATTTATTTATTTGTCAAATTTTTCTGTGCTAAATTTTGAATGCTTACCTTTGCGGCAAGCGTTTCAGCAATTGAAATAAATGCCTTTGCGATATCGGATTGCGGTTCGGCAAAAACAACGGGTTTGCCAGTGTCTCCCTGTTCACGAATTGACCGCGCTAATGGTATTTCTCCAATGAACGGGATACCGAATTCCTGGCTGACTTTTGCACCGCCGCCCTCGCCGAAGATACGCTCTGTATGCCCGCACTGAGGACAGGTATAATAACTCATATTTTCAATGATACCCAGAATCGGCGTATGAAGCTGGCCAAACATCAAAATCGCTTTCCGTGCAACGTTTAATGCTACGTCCTGCGGTGTGGAAACAATGACTGCACCCGTCAGCGGTATCAATTGGCAGAGACTGAGCTGAATATCGCCGGTTCCCGGCGGCAAATCCACAATCAGATAATCTAACTCACCCCATTCCACTGAACTGATAAACTGCTCAACCATCTTGGCAAGCATCGGACCACGCCATATTGCCGCTTGATAATTCGTCAGGAAAAATCCCATAGACATCACTTTTATGCCATACTGCTTCGCTGGAATAATCTTATTATTCTCATTCATCTGCGGTTCGTACGTTACTCCTAAAATCTGTGGAATACTTGGACCGTAAATATCCGCATCCAATAGACCGACTTTTGAACCACTCAAGCTCAAAGCAAGTGCCACATTAACGCTGACGGTTGATTTTCCGACTCCTCCCTTTCCGCTTGCCACGGGAATGATGTTTTTTACATCAGGAAGCATTTTCTCTTTTCTTGCGGTAGGTGTTTCAACGACCTGCGAGGTCATCTTGACATCAACGTCTTTAACTCCGGGAATCTCCAGAACCGTCCGCCGTGCCTCAAGCAGTAATTGGTCCCGTACTGGACAGGCGGGTGTCGTCAGTTCTAATGTAAACGATACTTTCCCATCAGTGATAGCAACATCTTTAACAAATCCCAATGAGACTATATCGGTATGCAGGTCCGGATCCATTACTTTTCGCAATGCGTTCAGTATTGCTTCTTCGTTCAACATTCGTTTCTTAAACATTTCTGGTTACCTTTTGCATTGACTAAATATTTTCTAAATGTTTATCACTCCCAGGTCTATTAATTATGCGGACAGGGAGGTGTTACCTATTTTAACTCATTTTTCAATATAATGTTGTATAGATTTATAAGTAAAATTTTTCACCATATTCCCATTTTATCTTTTACGTCGTCAGATGCCATTGTTTTCGGATTCCACTGCGGTTGCCAGACAAGTTTTACCTCAACGTCTGTAACACCGGGGAGCATTTTGAGCGTTTGCTCTACCTGTGATACAAGTACCGAACCATACGGACAAGTCGGGGAGGTTAAGGTCATCGTAATGCGTATATTTTTACCGGCGTTTTCAATCGAGATTCCATAAATAAGACCCAAATCAATAATACTGAACTTTATTTCCGGGTCAATTACTTCTTTTAATGCTTCACGAACGATATCTACGGTTATGAACATAACCGGTTTCCCTTAATATCTTTTTTATATTCCATCTTCTGTTGAAGAGGGTTTTACCACCGGAGGTGCATTGTTCTTCAATTGCTGTAATAAATTTTTCAGTGTCATCCAGGGAAGCAGTGCGCATTTAACACGTGAGCTATACTTCCGCACACCTTCTAACGTATCAAGCTCACCGAAGTCAATATTCTCCGGAACGCCTTTCCCGAGCATCATTTCCCGAAAGGCTTCAGCAATTCGCTCTATTTCCTCGATGGTTTTACCCGGCAATAGCTCTGCAAGCATTGAACCGGACGCAACACTGATAGCGCATCCCTTTGAATCAACAGAAATATCTTTGAGGATAGTTCCATTAAATTGGGCACAAATTGAAACCTTATCACCGCAAAGGGGATTATATCCCTGTTTTTGGGCATCGCACGGAGCAATATTCTTCCGCCCGCGCGGGTTTCTATAGTGGTCTAATATAGTATCCTGATATAACTCAGTAAGCTCATCCGGCCGCATATTTGAACAACTCCCGTGCTATTTTTATTCCTTCCATTAGTGCATCAATATCCTGTAAATCATTGTAAACATAAAAACTTGCTCTGGCTGTTGCTTCGACGCCGAATTTTCGCATCAGCGGCTGGGCGCAGTGATGTCCCGCTCTGATTGCAATCCCATAAGAATCAAGGATTGTGCTGAGGTCGTGCGGATGGATAAATTCATCATAAAAGGTAATAACACCTACTTTATGCTCAGGAATCCGGGGACCATAAATGCGTAAATTCTTAAAAGTATTGAGCCTGTCCAGCGCATATTCAGTTAAAACCTGCTCATGTTTATGAATCTTATCCATTCCCAGCCGCTCTAAATAATCAATTGCGGCAGAAAAAGCGATAACGTCGGCATAATTCGGCGTTCCAGCCTCAAACCGCCAGGGAATATCTGCCCAGGTTGCTGATTCTAAAGTTACCTCCTCAATCATCCCCCCGCCGCCGAGCATCGGTTCCATTGTCTCTAATATCTCCGGCTTTGCATACAGAACACCGATACCGGTCGGTCCTAACATTTTATGTGCAGAAAATGCAAGAAAATCACAGTCAATCTCTTGTGCGTTCATCTTTAAATGGGGAACTCCCTGAGCACCGTCAAGCACGACAACCGCACCCTGTTTATGCGCCGCCTGTATGATTTCTGCCACCGGATTTATCGTTCCCAGTACGTTTGAAACACTGGTTACTGATACCAATTTCGTGCGGCTTGACAATTGACGGTAAAAACTGTTCATATTCAAATAACCGTCATCAGTAACCTCTACAAATTTCAATTGAGCACCAATCTCTTTTGCCAGCAATTGCCATGGAATAAGATTACTGTGATGTTCCATTTCTGTAAGAAGAATTTCGTCCCCGCGTGCAACGTGCGCCTTTCCATACGAACGAGCAATTACGTTCAATGATTCGGTTGCATTTCTGGTAAACACAATTCCCCGAGCATCTACACCTCCAATAAACTGTGCTGTTTTTTCACGAAGCTTTTCATACGCAGTAGATGACTCCTCTGACAAGGTATGGGCACCGCGATGTATATTAGCATTGGAGGTGCGATAGAAGAAGGAGAGTGCATTAATGACCGATGCAGGCTTTTGGGTGGTAGCGGCGCTGTCTAAATAAACAATGGGGTACCCTTTTATTGTCCTGCCTAAAATGGGGAAATCTTTCCGAATCTCATTGACATTTAATTCGGTCTGGTACTTTGCGAGTGTTCTCGCGGGCGGAGCAACTATATTCTCATTAGGAATTGACATAGAACATCCTTCTTAGTAGTAAGCAATATCAACATATATTTCACCGTTTTTTATAGTTACCGGAAACGTTTTAAGCGGGGCATACGCCGGCAGGCGAGTTACGGCACCGGTTGTTACATCAAACCGTGCATGATGACGGGGGCATTCAATTTCTTTCCCGATTAATGTTCCCTCGACCAACGGGGCATCATCGTGGGTGCACACATTCTCAACTGCATAAAACAGACCGTTAACATTGCATAGTGCTATTGATATATCTTCAATATCATAAACCTTTATCTGTCCTGCCGGGATATCCGTTACTTTTGCAGTTTTAATCAGTTTTTCAGCCAACCGCCCATCCTCCTTTAAAACGTTTGTTGATATAGTGCTGTACGATGGATTGGAAAATTTTTGGCAGACGCACTATTGCATCTCCCATAAATCCCTCAACAATAAGCTGAAGAGCTTCAGGCTCCGGAATACCTCGGCTTTTTAAATAAAACAGTTGATTTTCATCAGGGGGACCGGTTGCTGAACCGTGTGAACAGCGTACTTCATCCTGATTAATCTCTAATTCCGGTACAGAGTCTACCCGGCAGGCATCCGATAAAAGCAGATTGCGGTTTTCTTGGTATGCTTCACTGTTCGGGGCGGTACGGCCAATAAAGATTCTGCCAGTGTAGATTGATCGTGACCGGTCTTTTAACGCCGCTTTGAACTTCATAGTACTCACAGTATTTGACGCCTCGTGGCTGTGAACCGTATAATAATCAAAATGCTGGCGTTTATCGCTGAGCAAAATCCCGGTTAACTCACTCTCACTGCCGGTTCCTCGTAAATGCGTTCCGCAATTCCCTTTTGTGATATGCCCGCCGAGTGCCGCAATCCCGGAATTCGCTTTTGCATTTGATTCAAGCTGTGTCCGATTGGTTATATACTGACGGGCTTCTGTATTCATATTCTGGACGATAAGATATTGGAATTGAGCTTCACTGGCTGTATAGGTTTCAATGACAGTGTTGGTATAATATGAGCAGGATTGATGAGCCCCTCCGCTGTACACATCTATTATGGGTACGGAAGCGCCTTCATCAACGATAATCATCATTCTGGTAAAGAAATTTCCGCTTTTTGGCGAAATCGTTTGAATCACTATTGGCTTTTCAATAATAACACCCCGCGGAATATAGATAAAAATACCGCAGTTCCACAACGCCAGGTTAAGCGCTTCGAATTTTCCAAAAGAACTACCGACCAGCGCACCTAATCGAGATTCCACCAGCGAAGAATGGTTTTTTCCTGCTGACGCCAGATCGTTGATGAGCACTCCTGACTTTTGTAATTCCGGCGATAAATAAAATGTAACTCCCCCTCGTCTCGAATTATGAACAACAGCACTTACTTTTCCTGACTCTACTGAATGTCTCTCTCTCTCTCCTATTGAAACAGATGAAGATGTTGTGAAAGGCAGCGGATTTTTATCAGGAATGTACAGAAATTTATTCGGGTCGGTATACCGCCATAACTGTGACACTCTATCTGGAGGAGAGAAATCACTATACTGTTGAAATGCCTCCTGCCTTCGGCGATAAAGCCATTTGGGCTGTTCTTTATCAAACACATCCGGGAATTGTTTCTCTTTCAGTGAACTATCCATTTATCCTCATTATTTATGTGTAAAAACTATATACATCAACCGACTGATTCAGGTAAAACCATCATTGTTTCAATTAACCGAACGGCTTCAACGCTAAATTCGAGCGGGAGTTTTCTAATAATATCCGCACAAAACCCGGTAACGATTAATGAGATTGCTTCTTCTTCTGAAATCCCGCGGGACATCAGATAAAAAAGCTGTTCCTCTCCGACTTTTCCAGTATATGCTTCGTGCTCTGTTGTCGCTGTTGTATTTCGAACATCTATCGTCGGAAAGGTATTCGCCGAGCAGTTATCGCCAATCATCAGCGAATCGCACCGGGAATAATTTTTTGCATTCCGGGCACTTTCTAAAATCTTTACCAATCCCCGGTAGGTATTTCTACCGTGTCTCGCAGAGATTCCTTTGGAAATTATTTTACTGCGTGTATTCTTGCCGATATGAATCATTTTTGTGCCAGTGTCAGCCTGCTGATAATTTGTGGCAACCGCAACAGAATAGAATTCACCGATGGAATTTTCACCTTCAAGAATACAGCTCGGATATTTCCAGGTAATTGACGAGCCGGTTTCAACCTGCGTCCAGGAAAGCTTGGAATTCCTACCCTTGCACCAACCACGCTTCGTTACAAAATTATAGATACCCCCCAAACCGTATTTATCGCCAGGATACCAGTTTTGAATAGTTGAATATTTTATCTCGGCATCCTCCAGTGCAATTAATTCCACGACTGCGGCATGAAGCTGATTCTCGTCCCGAATGGGGGCCGAACACCCTTCTAAATAACTCACGTAACTCCCTTTTTCAGCGATAATCAGTGTACGCTCGAACTGCCCGATATTCATTGCATTAATCCGAAAATAGGTAGATAAATCCACCGGACATTGAACACCCTCCGGGATATAACAAAACGACCCGTCAGAAAATACCGCAGAATTAAGCGCCGCAAAGAAATTGTCATTATACGGTACTACCGAGCCTATGTATTTCTTTATCAAATCCGGATGATTTCTTATCGCCTCATTAAACGAGCAGAAAATAATTCCCATTTCTTCAAGCTCTTTCTGAAAAGTCGTTGCGACAGAAACGCTGTCAAACACCATATCCGTTGCGACACCGGCAAGCAGTTTCTGCTCTTGCAGGGGAATACCTAACCGTTGATATGTCCGCAACAATTCCGGGTCTACTTCATCAAGACTTTTGGGTTGGTTCTCACGTTTCGGAGCGGAATAATATGTTATTGTCTGATAATCTATTTTGGAATATTCAATCGCCGCCCATCGCGGTTCTTTCATTGTAAGCCAGTGCCGATACGCCTGCAGACGCCATTCAAGCATCCAGTCCGGTTCATTTTTCTTCTTTGAGATTAAGCGAATAACATCTTCATTGAGACCCGGTAAAATTCGCTCTTCCTCAATATCAGTTACCCATCCGTGCTTATATTCACCGGAAATGCGTTCTTCTATCTGCTTTTTTTTATCCCGCCCGGCTTCAGCAGCCGTTTGCAGTGAAGGAGTGTTTCGATTCATTGAGTTTTTATTTTTGCTCATTCATTTACTCCGGCAGAAATACCAGTTTCTTTTTCCAGCCACTCGTATCCTCGTTTTTCCAGCTCGAATGCTAACTCCGGGCCGCCAGTCCTGACAAATTTTCCCCCGATGAACACGTGAACAAAATCCGGTTTGACATAATTGAGTATTCGCTGATAGTGCGTTATCATCAGAATGGCGTTGTCTTTCCCGCATAATTGGTTGATTCCATTTGACACAATCTGGAGCGCATCAATGTCCAGACCCGAATCAGTCTCATCTAATAGTGCAATGGAGGGCTTTAAAAGTGCAAATTGGAGGATTTCAAGCCGTTTTTTCTCTCCTCCAGAAAATCCATCGTTTACATACCGAGTGGCAAATGATTCATCTATTCCAAGTGCTTTACAATGTAACTTCAAATCTTTTCGAAATGTCTTCAAGCGTTCTTCACCATTCGGCAGAGATTTTATTGCTGTTCGAAGGAAATTCACAACAGTAACACCGGGAATTGCAATAGGATATTGCATCCCTAAAAACAATCCTTTCTGCGCCCGTTCATTTGGTTTCAAGTTCGTGATGTCCTCACCGCGGATAAATATTTTTCCTTTCGTAATAGAATAATTCGGATGTCCCATCAACGCATGTGCCAGACTGCTCTTACCAGAGCCATTCGGTCCCATTATTGCGTGTTTCTCACCGGTATTTATAATAAGGTTGACGCCTTTTACAATTTCTTTATCCTCAACAGCTACATATACGTCTTCAAACCGAAATAACGGCTCTCTTTTCTCTGTCATATATCACTGCTCCTTTTTCTGCTTCAAGTACTGCTCAATTTCTATTGCAATAAAACTATTAAAAACCTTTTGTGTAAAATTAATGGTGATTAAAATAATGCACATTTCTTGTAGGGGCGAACGGCCGTTCGCCCTTCCGTTAAATTAACATTTAGGATAGATTATAACATTAATAATTGTAATATAATGTAATTTCACACAACAGATCATTAAAAATATGTTGCTACCTGATTATTTGTAGTGGCGAACCGCTGTTCACCCCTACTGCCGACAAGGTTTTTTAGCGTAGTTTTGACTAAAATATTTGATACTGCACTATTTAAGGAACTCCACAGCGTTCGTACCGAACATTCTGTTGAATGGACACACCGCATATCAACACCGGTAAATTTTTTACAGTATTTTCGGTCAAACAACGGCCGGTCAAGCACAGCAATTACCTCTGCGATGTTGATTTTATCAGCAGAACGAATCAACGTATATCCCCCTTTTTGACCTCGCGTGCTCTCAACCAACCCGCCCTTGAGCAATATCCGCATCAATTTACCAACATAATGCGGTGTTATACATTCATTGTGGGCAATTTGGTCAATCGTCAGCGGTCCTTTTTCCTCGTTCCGTGCCAGTTGCAGCATACACCGGAGCCCGTATTCTTCCTGCGCCGTAAATCTCATTATTCTCTCGAACAATAACGTGAAATTCTATAATAATGTAATGAAAGTATACTAATTAGTCAAGATTTATTTAGAAAATCAATGGGAATGAGACCACACAGGTATCCCCCTTGAGCGGTTGATTATATTGGTTAGAGGGAGATTAGAGGGGATGGAGTTATTGACACAGTCCCGAGTCCCGAGAAATCCCGAATACTCGGGAGAACTCGGTGATATTCGGGATTCCATTCGTATAATGCCTGGGGGAGAAACATCACACAAATGGACATTATTCAAGAGCGCAGCAATTCTGTTACACAAAATATTTTCCTCTTACCTCCACTTTTCCACCTGAGGTGGATCTGCCTCTGGCAGATACTTGACTCTATTAACAAAAATTGCGTCATTAAAAACAAACACCCAGGGGGATACCATGTTGGGTCTTATTCCCAAAAATGCTAAAAACGCTCTTGACTATATATCCTCTTTAGTATTACATTATTGACGGTGGATGACGAGATACAACAATACCGAAACAATGAAAAACTGGTTGCCCTTGAAAGAAACGGCGTAAAATCTCAAGATGCGCAAGCAAACGGGCTATAAAGGAAACCATTTGCAGAGCAGATTTATTAACTGTGCCATCTTCCGCACTTTCTGTCATTTCTTTGCTCCTTATTTGTTTGAAAACGGATTTGACATTCGGACTATCCAAGAGCTGCTAATCCACAAAGATGTCAATACGACTATGATTTATACTTATGATCTGAATAAAGGAAGTTATGGTGTTCGGAGTCCTATCAATAGACTATGACTTGTTTTATCCGGATTGTATAAATCCAATAATCCTGATCTATTATAAACCATGACAGTATATAAATTATTATAAAACAAATATATTGGTTAACAGATATTGAAAGTTTCAGCAGGAATTAACCGGCTGGAACAATCTGCCTTATTGATTTATACAGACTGTATATATAGTTAGGCGCTTTCCCATGCAACGCTGCTTCCTGTTAAGCTGCCTTATTTACAAGTTATCCGGGTTCGCAGGCATGGAGGGCGAGCACCACAACTACCATCGGGACGATTTATATGAAACTAACCAATGACAGTTATGTCATCTTGATTGGCACCAAGAACTTCGCTGAGCGCTATTACCGCGACAAGACCGGTTGGTTAAAGGTCAGCGCGCGTGGCCGAACGTTTCGGATGACGGCAGAGCAGGTCCTGAATCACGTCCTGCCTGCGCTAGCCGGCATTAAACCAAACCTAACCATTAAGGTGGAATATCACGACCCACTCTTCCAAAATGAACGAAGCGCCTAACGAATAATGATTGCGATATTCTGCTTGTTGAACCAGTGAAAAGAAAGAGAAAACACAAATCCATAACCGTGATTGAATACATACTATGCGACTATATCTTATCAATCCCCGCAACCCGCTTGTCAGCATTGCTAAAGTCAAGGAGAGCCGCTGGAACCGTTACCGCATCTGGAAACCGCTCGGTCTTATGGTTCTGGCGGGCCTGACCCCACGGGAGTGGGAAATCTCGATTGTGGACGAGAACCTCGGCGCGCCGGACTATTCGGCAATGCCTCGGCCGGACCTGGTGGGCATCACTGCGTTCACCTCGCAGGCGATCCGCGCTTATGAAGTAGCCGCTTACTTCCGGCGTCTGGGCGTGCCCGTCGTTATGGGCGGCATTCATGCAAGCGTGTGTATGGACGAGGTTATGGAGCGTGTGGACTCGGTCGTCACGGGGGAAGCCGAGGGCATCTGGCCGCAGGTCCTGGAGGACGCCCGGCATGAAAGCCTGAAGCGCCAATATGACGGAGGACTTGCCGAAATAAACGATGTTCCGTTCGCCCGTCATGATTTGCTGGCTGCGGGGTACGCCTTCGGAAACATTCAGACTACACGCGGCTGTCCATTGAACTGCAGCTTTTGCAGTGTGACGACGTTCAATGGGGCACAGTACCGCCAGCGACCCATTCCGGATGTCGTGCGGGAATTCCAGTTAGTCCGTGAGAAACGTGTTCTGGTGGTAGACGACAACCTCATCGGCACGCGCCCTGAACACATCGCCCGCGCCAAAGACCTGTTCCGCGCCATGGCACAGGCGGACCTGCGAAAGGAATGGATTGGTCAAGCAACCATTAACTTCGCCGATGACGAGGAACTCCTAACGTTGGCCTCGAAGGCCGGGTGCAGAGGAGTCTTCATCGGTTTTGAATCTCCCACACCGGAAGGGCTTCGGGAACTCGGCAAGAAATTCAACCTTCTGAAGGACCGGGATTTCCGCGCCTCCGTGCGGCGCATCCAGCGGCATAATATTCTGGTCGCAGGTTCCTTTATCATCGGTTTAGACATAGATGAACCGGGCATCGGCAAAAGCATCGCTGAGGCGGCGGGCCAGTACGGCGTAGACCTTCTCAACGTGTTGTTCCTGACGCCATTGCCCGGCACGCGCCTGTGGGACCAGATGAAAGCGGAGGGCCGCATCGCCCTCGATGCCTTCCCGGACGACTGGAAATACTACACGCTGACCTTTCCGGTTGCACGATACAAGCATTTCTCTCTGGACAACATCATCAAAGAGATGATCTCCTGCAACCGGGACTTCTATTCTATGCCGCACATTCTGCGCAGGCTGTTCAGCAACTTGTGGCAACGCCGCAGGCCGCTGTTCAGCTTGGTGGGCAATTTCTCATTCAGGAACAACAACCGTCTGGCCTACAAGGTGTACGCGGATTTCACTCGTCAACGGGGCAATGGGCACGATTGAGTAAGTGGAGTATAATAAAAACCGAGTGGCGGACACAAGATTAGAGTAATGAACTCCATACGCCCCATGGTTTCAATGCCTAACCGCTGTGGGGAGCAGGACGCGGCAAACCGCGCGGCTCACGCAGAACGTTAATATCAAGCCTTACTCCCTTACAATAAATCTTGGGTAAAAATCCCTCCACGAATTAGCCGACGCCTCCTGTCAGTCTTATCAGAAGAAAACCGGTATACAGAAGCGTTCATTCACCGGCTCGAACCCCGAGTACTCGGGGCAATCACACGCTTCACAGGCAATATGGACGCATCGCTGCAGAAACTGAAATGCTACGCGAAACAACGCAAAGCAATCAGAACAACAAACCGTATTGAACGGGCATTCGGAGAGCAAAAAAGACGCACAAAAACAATTCCCTGCTTCTTTAACGAAAAAGATGCCTGAAATTAGTATTCGCTGCGCTCATCCGAACATCAATGCGGTGGAACAAAATACCAATGAGTGTCAAAAAACAAGCACAACTAATTCACTTGCGAAATAAACTGTTTAGCCCAGAGATTACTCCACCCCCTCAAGCTAAAAAATCCGCTTGAGAAAAAATAAAACTATAAAACAATCCCGAGAAACTTAAAAACATTTTTACAGGGAAAATTATACTTGACCAATAAAAAAATGCAAAAACGTAAAAAATATGTGGAACTTTTAGAGAGGAATTTCGTTTTATTTTTGAAAAGCTCTCCCGCTACCCACTAATATAGAGAATGATTAGGTAGGGTTTAAAGCTGAGGGAGCTTTTCTTTTATTATATCTTGAGTTTTATTGTCATTTATCAATTTTGCTTTCATCTTCCCTTTGATATTTGTCCCCATTTTTCCTCACACTTTTGCCGGTTTTTCTGCTGTTCCAATTAAGAAATAAAATATCTCTGTAACAATCCTGACAAATTTTCGTTTATAGACATATAGTAGTAAACGGTGGTCTTTTAACTTTAATTATAGTAGGGAGATAGAAGAATGGGACTTTTGTATTTGGCTATTCGGAGTTCAGCTTTAGGGGGATTTTTCTCAGAGATATTATTGACAGTAAGCATTATCACATCGGCGGCGTTTGCGGGACAGGTAGCTCCGCAGGACACTGTGTCTTTACAAAAGGGTGCGATTAGGGTATTCGTTGATGGGTATGATGATATGGATTACATAAAGAGAGAGATTCAATTCATTAATTACGTTCGAGACCCAAAACAGGCGGATGTGTATATTCTTATTACAGTGTTGAGTACCGGGAGCGGTGGGGAGGAAAACACCATAACGTTTATCGGACAGCGGCAATTTACCGGCATAAACGACACGTTGAAATTCGTATCTGGTCCGACCGATACGGAGGATATGATACGGAGCGGTATCGCCCAGACGCTAAAACTTGGTCTTATCAAATATGCGGCGAAATCGCCGGTTTCACGTCAGATTTCCATCTCGTATAGAAAACCTGAAGAGGCGATTGCACCAGTAAAGGATAAGTGGAACTATTGGGTTTTTGAAATTAATTTAAATACCGATCTCAGTGGAGAAAAATCACAAAATCAGGGACAGTATGAAGGATCGTTTTCTGCGGCAAGAGTAACAGACAATTGGAAAATTTCAAACGATTTTGAATCAAGGTACGAGGAAAACAAATTTGAAACTTGGCGCGGAGAATTAATAAATATAAGCCGCAGCTTAAGTTTCACCAGTTTGATAGTAAAGAGTATTACAAACCATTTTTCTGCCGGAGTTTTTGGGAATATTAATTCATCAACCTATTCAAATATAAAGCTGTCATTTTCCGCAGCGCCTGCCATTGAGTATAATATTTTCCCGTATTCTGAATCAACGCGGCGAAGATTCCGCTTCCTTTATAAAATTGTTCCTGAGCGGACAAGATATAGAGAACAAACAATATATTTTAAAACAAAAGAAACACTGGTTAATTCATCATTGTCGGCATCTTTTAATTATATAGAAAGATGGGGGAGTGCTTATATATCAGTAGAAGGCTCGCATTATCTCGATGATATTAAAAAGAACAGTCTGACATTTTCTAGTTCTCTCAACTTCAGAATAACAGAGGGATTGTCTTTTGATATTTATGGCGATTATTCGGCTGTTCACAATCAATTAGCGCTTCCAGTGGGAGGCGAAAGGTATGAAGATGTTCTTCTGGAGCAACGTGAGCGGGAAACACAATACAGATATTCTTTGTGGTTCGGAATAAGCTATACGTTCGGCTCGCGGTATAGTAATATTGTTAATCCGCGGTTTGAATCAGGGGAGCATAACTGGGAATAAAAAAATTGAAAAATGTTAAAAATTTAGGAATATTTTTTAAATATAATGGTATATACAGTAAGTTTAAATAAAATGTATTGGTTATTGTGATAATGTATTTTTAAAAAAAACCCGTATTTGTAGAGTAATCCCCTTAAACAATCCCCCTTTGTCTATTATTGGCAGAGGGGGATTTATTTTCAATATACCTTCTGAATAAGCTTATTATACTCGTCGTTCTTTGAGAATTATTCATATTATCAAGTCAATAATGCTATCCGAATAAGGATAACACTACTCTAAAATTATCACGTTATCATGACAGATTCAGAGACTTCCAATAATTCTGCAAATTTGTTTATAATTGATTAAAAATTGAATAAAAATCGCTTTTCGATATATTTTTTAAAAGTACTTTATTATATTATAATGAATTTTGATATATTGTTATAGAGTATAAAATAACTTTTATTGGAATGTAGTATTCAGCTAAATTTCAATAAATGATTATTAATCTAAATAACTTCTTTTATGGAGATTGCTATGGTCAAGCGAACGTTTTTTATGCCTTCACTTTTCATTAGTACATTTTGTGTATTTTCATTGTTTGGGTATTTTTGTACTCAAGTGAAGCTGCTGCCGGGAACATATAAGAAAGACGTCGTCGTCAGCACACAGAAAGTTGCATCGGAGGTCGGTGCACTAATATTGAAAAGAGGAGGAAATGCGGTTGATGCGGCGGTTGCCGTATCGTATGCCTTGGCGGTTATTTATCCAACAGCAGGAAATATCGGTGGCGGCGGATTTATGGTCATCCGGAAGCCTTCCGGCGAAGCAACAACAATAGATTATCGTGAAAAAGCGCCCGGAAGAGCCTCTCGGGATATGTATTTGGACACAGACGGAAAAGTAATTAGGAATTTGAGCACGCTTGGGGTGTTGTCAGCTGGCGTGCCCGGCACGGTTGCAGGTACTTTATATGCTCTTGAAAAATACGGCACAATGAGCCGAGACAAGGTAATCGAACCGGCAATTGAGCTGGCAGACACTGGATGGATTCTTGGCGGAAGAATGGGTGGTAATAGTTTTAAAAGATTTCCGTCAACGAATGCCATATTTAATAAACCGGACTCAACTCCATATCAGAAAGGTGAGCGGTTTATTCAAAAGGATTTGGCTGCAACCTTAAAAACCATTGTTAAGCTTGGAAAAGATGGTTTTTACAAAGGGCGGATTGCAGATTTGATTGTAAAAACAATGGAGCAGTATAACGGTTTAATAACGCTTGAAGATTTAGCAAATTATCAGGCGATTGAAAGGCCCCCTATCCGTGGGACATACCGTGGATTTGAAATCATATCAATGCCGCCGCCGAGCGCCGGTGGTATTTGCCTTGTTGAACTGTTAAATATTTTAGAACGGTATCCTATCGGCACATTAGGGTGGAATACTCCGGAAACCGTCCACTTTATGGTGGAGGCTGAGCGGCGCGTGTATGCAGACCGTGCTCAATATCTTGGTGATCCTGATTTTATTAAAATTCCTGTTGAACAGTTAATTTCAAAAGAATATGCCAATAAGCGGGCGCAGGATATTCAGCAGGATAAAGCAACACCCAGCGAGCAAGTTTCTTATGGCGAGATAAAATTTACTGATACCGAAAGTAAAGAAACCACCCATTATTCCGTTGTTGATAAGAATGGGATGGCTGTTGCAGTAACAACAACATTAAACGGGGGTTATGGAAGTTATCTGGTTGTAGATGGTGCTGGTTTTCTATTAAATAATGAAATGGATGATTTTAGTATAAAACCGGGTGAACCGAATATGTACGGGTTAACAGGGAGTGAAGCAAATGCTATTGCTCCGGATAAGCGGATGCTCAGCTCAATGACTCCAACGATTATCGTTAAAGATGGTAAGCCTTTTATGGTGGTTGGTTCTCCGGGAGGTTCTACAATTATGACAACTGTTTTACAAGTGATTATGAATGTTATTGATCACGGCAAGACTATTCAAGAAGCTGTTTCAGCACCCCGGTTTCATCATCAATGGCTGCCAGATATAGTTAACTATGAACGCGAGGCATTTACAGACTCGACTATGGCACGGCTTACAACGATGGGATATACATTAAGACTACAGCGCGGAAGTATTGGAGATGCACACAGTATAATTATTGATCCAGTAAAAAAGCTGTTGTATGGTGGTGCTGATCCCCGCAGCAGTTCAAGTTCATCCGCAGGACGTTAACGACATAAGAAAGGGGGGATATATGGATTCGGATAAAGTTCTCATTATGACAACTGCAAGCTCCTTTGATGAAGCCTCAGAGATAAGCAGGCTGTTATTAGAAAAACAGTTAGCCGCTTGCTGCAGCATTATTCAAAATGTACAATCAACGTATTGGTGGAAAGGCAAAATCGTTGAGGATGCAGAGGTTATTCTATTGATAAAATCTTTGAAATCAGTTGAACAGAAAATCATTGAGGCTATAAAATTTGCGCATAGCTATGAAGTGCCGGAGATTATCTGTATTCCGATAATCGGCGGATATAAGCCGTATTTTGAATGGATTGATAATACGATTTCCAGGAAATAATGTATATTCAAATAAGGTACTATAACTTTTGTGAATTTTTTATAAAATCATTAAAACAAAAAATTAACCGAAGAGAAGAAAAAAGAGAAGACGTCCCGAGTACTCGGGACAGAGCGAGAAAATATATAGAGAAAGTTCATTTGCGCCTGCCCGCCGTCTTTTTGGAGGGCCTGCCCGCCGTCTTTTTGGAGGGCCTGCCCGCCGTCTTTTTGGAGGGTCCTCTGCAGTTAAAAATAAGTAAAAAGTTTTGTAAGGGACTTATATGGTGAATGCGGTCTGGTTAGTTATCGGGGCTGTTACTGTTTTTGTGTTGGCATATATATTCTATGGGAATTTTGTTGCAAAACGATTAGGGATTGACCCGGAGCGAAAAACTCCTGCTCATACCTGTTATGACGGTATTGATTATGTTCCGACCCGGGCACCAATTTTACTGGGACATCACTTTGCCTCAATTGCCGGGGCTTCACCAATAATTGGACCAATAACGGCGGCTGTATTCGGGTGGGTTCCCGTTTTATTATGGCTCGTTGTCGGCGGGATTTTTATGGGCGCAGTGCATGATTTTGCCTCTCTCGTAGCTTCAGTTCGCCATCAAGGACTCTCTATTGGAGAAGTCATTGAAAAACGAATCGGCCGTGAAGGAAAACGATTATTTCTGGTATTTTCATTTTTTACGTTAGTATTAGTTATTTCGGCATTTATGATTATTATTACAAAAACATTTATTGAGAGTCCTGCTTCCGGGACATCATCACTATTATTTATTATATTAGCTGTAGGATTTGGCTGGTTTAATCGAAAATACAGCAGTGCGCTCCTGTTGACATCTACTATAGGAGTGATTCTGCTTTTTTTTTGTGTGTATTTAGGACTGGTTTTCCCACTGCAATTGTCGTTTAATACGTGGATTCTGATACTGCTTGTTTATATATTTATTGCGGCGACGGCTCCGGTATGGATTTTACTCCAGCCTCGTGATTATTTGAATTCATTTTTATTATATGCATTAATTATTGCCGGCTTGTTTGGGATAGTATTTGTCAGACCGACAATCAAGCTCGAAGCGTTTACCGGTTTTAATCAGGATATTGGGTATCTTTTCCCGATTCTGTTTGTTACGGTTGCCTGCGGTGCTATTTCGGGATTTCATTCCTTAGTTGCATCAGGGACAACTTCAAAGCAGTTGAATTCAGAAAAAGATGCAAAATCCATCGGTTATGGAGGTATGCTCATCGAAAGCGCTCTGGGAGTGCTTGCTATCATTACTGCAGCGATTTTAACGAAGTCTGATTATCAAAATCTGATGGCGTCGGGACCGGTTACCCTGTTTTCAGAAGAAATTGGAAATTTTATGACATCGTTTGGTTTTCAGCTTTCTACTGGAAAAACATTTGCAGCGCTTGCAGTTTCGGCATTTGCCTTAACGACATTAGATACTGCTACGAGAATTTGCCGATATACATTTCAAGAATTCTTTAGACCTAAAACGGCAAAAGAATCGCTCAGTCTTTTATGTAAAAACCGCTATATCGGCACATTCATTTCAGTTGTTGTCGCAGCAGTTTTTGCATATTCGGGAAAATGGGAATTGCTCTGGCCCCTGTTTGGTTCAGCAAATCAAATGCTCGCCGCTATTGCTTTATTAGCAATATCTGTATGGCTATCCGTGCGGGGTATAAAGAATGGATTTACGCTCATTCCTATGTTTTTTATGTTCGCCATTACAATTTCTGCATTGGTTATTATCATTTGGAAAACACTGTTTCAAAATCAATTTGTTTTAATGATATGCGGTATTGCGCTCTTGATAGTCGTAATACTGTTCATTATTCTTGCATTTAAACAAGTCTTTATGTTAAAGAAACAAGAGCATTTGCAATCAAACGCTTGATGTGAAAGAATAGAATAATGGGACTGCTGTGAGTATAAATACACCATATACTGTTGTTATTCAATCGCTTAAAGAGCAGATTGAGAACTATTATCATATAACCGTTCCGGCTAAAGATATCCAACTGGATGATGCTCCTGACCCCGCTTATGGAGATGTAGGGATGGGGTGTTTCTTCTTGTCAAGAATTTTAAAAAAGTCTCCTGTTATAATAGCCCAAGAGTTATCATCCAAGCAGATTAAGCTTCCATATTGCAGTGAATTGCGGGCGGCTGGGCCTTATCTGAACATTGTTTTTGACATCGGTGAGCTAGTTGGTGCATTATATCAAGTAGTATCTGATGACTATGGAGAAAGCCGCATAGGTCGCAACAGGCAGGTTATGATAGAATATTCTTCCCCCAATACCAACAAGCCTCAGCATTTAGGGCATGTGCGGAATAATGTGCTTGGAATGGCATTAAGCAATATTCTTGAAAAAGCAGGTTATATGGTTATCCGTGCGAATTTGGTAAATGACAGAGGTATCCATATCTGCAAATCAATGTTGGCATACCTGAAGTGGGGCAATGACGCAACGCCGGCTTCTGCAGGGAGAAAAGGCGACCACTTTGTCGGCGATTATTATGTGTTGTTTGAGCAAAAATTACAGGATGACCCTTCCCTTATTGAAGAAGCCCAAAATATCCTCCTCAAGTGGGAGAACGGCGATAAAGAAATGATTGCTCTCTGGGAAAAGATGAATAGCTGGGTATATGAAGGATTTGACAAAACATATAACAGGCTTGGATGTGTTTTTGATAAAGTATATTACGAAAGTCAAACGTATACCAAGGGGAAGGAAATAGTTATTGAAGCACTTGAAAAAAATATTGTTAAACTGAATGATTCCGGTGATATTATTGTTGATTTGTCCGGACTTGACCTTGGCGAAAAAGTACTGTTAAGAAAAGATGGGACTTCAATCTATATTACCCAGGACATTGGGACGACCGTTTTGAAATTTACTGATTTTCAGCTTGATAAGTCCATATTTGTTGTTGCTTCTGAGCAGAATCTTCATTTTCAGGTATTATTTTATGTATTGAAATTGTTCGGCTATGAGTGGGCTGACAGATGTTATCATTTAAGCTACGGTATGGTATTTTTACCAGAAGGCAAGATGAAATCCCGCGAGGGTAAGGTGATAGATGCTGATGATTTGATGGAAGAATTGCACGAATTAGCCCATCAGGAAATTTTGTGCCGTTCCCGTGAGATGGGTGAATCTGAAATTGAAAACGTAGCAGAGGCTGTTGCATTGGGCGCATTAAAATATTTTATGCTCAAAATTCAACCCCAAAAGGATATTTATTTTTCTCCAAAGGAATCGGTTTCATTTGATGGAGCAACAGGACCGTTTGCACAGTATTCGTATGCCCGGTTATCAAGCATTCTCCGAAAAGGAGAGGGAATAGCTGTTGAAAATCCAGATTTTTCACTTTTGAATAATCCCGAAGAAAAACGAATAGCAGTGCTGTTACTGCAGTATCCTGAAGTGATTGTCAGCGCCGCTGTAACGTATAATCCGGCGCGAGTGGCAGTATGGATATATGAGATGTCCCGTGCCATAAATAAATTTCATCACGACCATTCTGTGTTGAATACCAATGATGAGCAGTTAACCTGTGCGCGACTGGCTCTTATAAAAATGGCGCGGCAGGTTTTAGGTAATTCTCTGAGCTTGTTGAGTATAGTCCCATTAGAAAAAATGTAGAAATTTTTTGTTGCTCTGTGAATAAACGGTTATCAGTACTTATATATAGAGACCTTTGAAAAAATCAGTTCTTAGTTAAAAGTATAAAATTTATGTGGCACCCACAAACTTGTTTTGTGGGTGTTTTGAATTATCATCTGTCAAAACTCCATAATTTTTCAAAGGTCTCATATATTATAAGCACTTTTAGTTTTGATAAAGAAATAATGAATTTTGTGGCACCCCGAGTACTCGGGGTGTTTTTGGATTGTATGATATGATTTTTATTAAAATACGGTGTTTTAATTAAATTAACAGACGTATAATTCGGCAACTATGACTACTATCCAGGGTACCGTCCTCCGTATAACCTTCAGAAATGAAGAAAATGGGTACACTGTTGCCAAATTACGTGTTCAGGAAAACCCTTACGAGGAAATCCCGCTTGTCGGATATTTTTCCTCCATTGATGTTGGAGAAACCGGTGAATTTTTAGGTGAGTGGGTAAATGACCCGCATTATGGTCAGCAATTCAATGCAGAACGGATGAACTTTATCGTTCCAACAACAACAAAAGGTATTGAAACCCTGTTAAGTAAAGGGAAATTTAAAGGCATCGGAGAAAAATTTGCAAAAAAAATTGTTGAAAAATTTGGTGCAGATACCATAGCCGTTATTGAAACTCAACCCTATCTGCTGAGAGAAATTCCCGGAATTACAGAAAACAAGATAGAACACTTAGTAAAAGCGTGGAATAAAAAAATTGCCTTAAAAAATATAACCTTATTTCTCGCTGAAAAGGATATTCCTCTCCATTATGCTGAAAAAATTTACGCTCGTTATAAAGAAAACTCAGTTCAAATTCTGAAAACGAATCCCTATCAATTAACCTATGATATTCGGGGGATTGGTTTTAAGACCGCTGATAAAATCGCACTTGATATTGGATTCAGTCTGGTTTCAATAGAGCGGCTAAAAGCCCTTCTTATCTATCTTTTGAGACAATCTGCTGAAGACGGACATATATTTTTACCGAAAGATGAATTGATTCAGGCGGGACTTAATACGGTTGAAACCGACATACTGCGGCTTGAAGAAGGGCTTGAGCAATTGCGCCGTGAAAATAGAGTTGTTATAGAAGATACGAAAGTATTCTTGAGATTTTTTTATGCAGTTGAGTGTAACGTGGTTAAGAGAATTGTCGAAATACAAAATACTAATGCATTGCATTATAATAACATAGAGAATACACTTAAAGAAATACATAACATAGAACAGTCAGCTTGCATTTTGTATACTTCGCAGCAACAGGAAGCTATTATTACAGCACTGTCAAATAAAATAATTGTAATCACCGGTGGACCAGGAACCGGTAAAACGACCTTAATCTGTGCGTTATTACAGATATTTCAAAAGCAGGGATTAAACGTTCGGTTAGCGGCTCCGACCGGTCGTGCGGCAAAGCGGATGGAAGAAGCAAGCTCATATTCGGCGCAAACTATCCACCGCCTTCTTGAATATACTCCTCAAAATGGGTACTTTACTCGTCATTTGGGCAATCCTGTAGACGCTGATGTTATTATTATAGACGAAATTTCAATGGTTGATACACCGTTAATGGCGGCGCTCTTAAGCGGGCTCAATAACAATAGCCGGTTAATATTGGTTGGTGATGCCGACCAACTCCCATCGGTGGGTCCAGGGAATATATTGCGAGACGTTATTACTTCCGGATTAATACCCATTGTCCGGCTGGATACCATTTTCCGGCAGGATGAAGCAAGTGATATTGTGATTGCGGCTCATAAGATAAACAGCGGAGAACTGCCTTCAATAGAGAACACTGCTCAATCGAATTTATTCTTTTTATATGAGCCAGATACGGCTGTAATACCCGATAAGATAGTTGATTTAGTGATGCGTCGTCTGCCGGAAAAATACCATTTCGATCCAGTAAAAGACATACAGGTATTGACCTCAATGTATAAAGGAGAAACTGGAGCCATCCATCTTAATGCTCTGCTTCAGCATACATTGAATCATTCAAAAGCCTCAATAAAGCGGGGTGAGCGGAGTTTTTACCTCGGTGATAAGGTTATGCAGGTGCGCAATAATTATACAAAAGATGTGTACAACGGTGATATTGGTTTTATTCAGGAGATTGATATAGATAACGAAGTGATTGCTGTTCAATATGATGACCGCATAGTTTCGTATGCGTTTTATGAGCTTGATGATGTTGTTCTTGCCTATGCCGTAACAGTTCATAAAAGTCAGGGCAGTGAATATAAAGCAGTAATAATGCCGTTGACAACTCAGCATTATATAATGCTTCAGCGAAATCTCCTCTACACAGCCGTTACTCGTGCGAAAGAGCTTATGATACTTATTGGAACTAAAAAAGCTCTGAACATAGCCGTGCGGAATAATAAAACTGCCCAGCGGTATACGTACCTTGCTGAGCGCCTTCGTACATTGGAAGGAGTAAGCTCTCAATTGAATTTGCCTGATACGTTAAAAGATTCTTTACAGGAATGGTATTAAAATGGAGGGGTAAATTCGCCTTCTTTGTGGCGAGTGTTTACTCCAATAATTCGTTATGATAATCCATCAATTACATAAATGGGATGTAACAGTTCAAGAAGCAATTGCTATCCAAAAGAAATTAGCAGACCGCTGTGTTTTTTCGTATAGAATTCCACAGCTTGTTCGAATTGCCGGTGCTGACATCTCGTATGACAAAAATACCAATATATTGTATGCGGTTGTAATTGTATTATCATATCCGGCAATGGAGATTATTGAATTACAGCATACAAAAGCAGTTCCGCAGTTTCCGTATATTCCCGGTTTATTGAGTTTTCGTGAAGTTCCTCCACTGTTAGACTGTTTTGAAATGGTCCGCAATGTTCCCGATGTTGTGCTGTGTGATGGACAGGGATATGCACATCCCCGGCGGTTTGGACTGGCATGTCATTTGGGAGTACTATTGAATATTCCAACCATCGGCTGTGCAAAAAGCAGGCTCACCGGCGAAGGTATCGAGCCGACACTAAAACGAGGTAGTAGTTCCCCCTTATATGATAGAGGGGAGGAAATCGGGCAGATTGTGCGAACAAAAGATAATGTGAAACCGATGTATATTTCTTCCGGCAATCTTATATCTCTATCTGATGCAGTACGCGTTGTATTAGTATGCAGTACAAAATACCGCATTCCCGAGCCGACAAGAATAGCCCATTGCGAGGTGAATAAATTGCGGATATCTCAACTTTAGCAAATATTAAATTAATCCTTGATATAGTCGTCCGAAAATGGTATAATGAACCAGTTTCACAATAAATATATTGAGGTGGTAATCTTTCCGAAAAAGTATTGCGCCTCATTGTGTTGTGTCGGGACTTCAATCCTGACACAACGGGAATTTAAATGCAACGAACAACAAGGAGGAATAACCGATGAGGATTATATCTAAGATGTTGAAAACTGGTATTTCTATACCCAAGTTTTCTTTAAATGCTCAAGGTATTTTTCAATACCTATTGCTTGGTGCAATAGCATCAATTACTTTTTTTCTGACAACTTCAGTGATTGCCCAGCAAATCACCCCGAAGCTCTACGACAGTATGCGGTGGCGTATGATTGGGCCCTTCCGCGGGGGCAGAACTGTTGCGGCAGTTGGTATTCCAGGTCAGCCGAATGTCTTTTATATAGGCGTATGCAACGGCGGAGTATGGAAAACAACCGATTACGGGCGTATTTGGAAACCAATTTTCGATGACCAGCCGACTGGTTCTATCGGGGCTGTAGCAGTTGCACCTTCAAATCCTGATATTATCTATGTAGGCAGTGGTGAGGGTTTGCAGAGGCCTGACCTTTCCACCGGCGATGGAATATATAAATCAACCGATGGTGGTAAAACATGGAGGCATTTAGGATTACGGGACGGTCAGCAGATCGGGGCGATTATTGTTGATACGAAAAATCCAAATCGTTTATTTGTCGCAGTTCTTGGACATCCCTATGGACCGAATCAAGAAAGAGGCGTTTTTCGCTCTACAGATGGTGGAGGAACATTTCAAAAAGTCCTTTATAAGGATGAAAATACCGGTGCAATTGCATTAGGATTTGACCCTTCAAATTCGCAAATAGTATTTGCATCGCTGTGGGAAGCCCGTCAGGGACCGTGGGAAAATGCTTCCTGGTCAGGGCCAGGAAGTGGTATCTATAAATCCACCGATGGTGGCACAACCTGGCAGCAATCAACAAAAGGGCTTCCAACCTTTGAGCAAGGATTAGGCAGAATCGGATTTTGTGTTGCGCCGAGCAATCCAAAAAAAATATATGCGCTTGTTGATGCACGTCAGAATGGCGGTTTATACCGTTCAGATGATGCCGGTGAAAGCTGGCAATTGATTAATAACACTGATAGACGCATCGGGAGTCGGGGAGATGATTTTGCCGAAGTAAAAGTGGATCCAAAAAATGATAATATTATTTATTCTGCAAATGTTGCAATGTATAAATCAACCGACGGCGGCTTAAACTTTATTGCTTTTAAAGGGGCTCCCGGCGGGGATGATTATCATACAATATGGATTAATCCGGATAATCCTCAAATTATATTAACGGCAAGTGATCAGGGCGCTGTTATAACAGTGAACGGCGGTGAAACGTGGAGTTCCTGGTATAACCAGCCGACAGCTCAATTCTACCATGTAATAACTGATAATCAATTCCCGTATAATGTGTATAGTGGTCAGCAGGAAAGCGGATCTGTAGGGATTTCCAGCCGCGGCAATGATGGCCAGATTACGTTCCGTGAATGGCATCCGGTTGGCGCAGAGGAGTACGCCTCCATCGCGCCTGACCCGTTAGATCCAAATATTATTTATGGCGGTAAAGTAACGAAATATGACAAGACGACGAGTATCGCAAGAAATGTTGGACCAAGAGAACTCCGTTCAGGTGGTTTTCGAACACTCCGGACAGCTCCGTTAATATTCTCCTCTGTAGATCCACATATTTTGTATTTTGCGGCAAATGTTTTATTTAAAACAGTGAATGGAGGGGATAGCTGGGAAATCATCAGTCCAGATTTATCACGGGAAACACCTGAAGTTCCGCAAAGTGTCGGAAAATATAAAACACCGGAGATGGAGCGGATGCAGCGCCGCGGAGTGATCTATACCGTTGCGCCTTCCTACATAGATGTTAATATTATCTGGGCAGGAACGGATGATGGATTGATTCATATAACCAGAGACGGCGGCAAAACCTGGCAGAATGTAACCCCGCAGGACATAACTTCCTGGGAAAAAATCGCTACAATTGACGCTGGCCGTTTTGATAAAGAGACTGCTTATGCGGCGGTAAACACTCTGCGTATTGATGATATGCATCCATATATATACCGTACTCACGACGGAGGGAAGACCTGGAAAAAGATTGTGAATGGGTTACCTGTTAATGCCCCCGCCAACACCGTCCGGGAAGACCCCCTGCGGAAAGGACTCCTGTTTGCCGGAACCGAGTGTGAAGTATTCGTTTCTTTTAATGACGGTGAAAATTGGTTTCCTCTCCGCCTGAATATGCCCGCAACCTCCATCCGTGATTTGGTTATTCATAATGATGATGTGGTTGTAGGGACGCACGGCAGGTCATTCTGGATTCTTGACGATATAACTCCGTTACGACAAATTACCGAGCAGGTTGCGGTAGCAGAGTCATATCTTTTCAAACCGCAGTCTGCGTATCTTCTACCTCGGAATACGAATACTGATACACCACTGCCGCCGGAAGAACCAGCGGGAAAAAATCCACCGGACGGAGCAATAATTAACTATTATCTTAGGGTGGCGGCCTCTGACTCAGTAACACTTGAAATATTTGACGCCGCAAACAATGTAGTGAGACGTTTTTCCAGCACAGACAAACCTGAAACCATCAACGAAAGATCACTTGCACTTCCAACCTATTGGATACGACAACCGCAGATTTTATCAAGAGACGCAGGTTCTCACCGATTTATATGGAATTTACATTATGCGCCGCCTCAAAGTTCTCGACCTTCATATCCAATTTCGGCAATCTATATGGATACGCCCAGTTCACCGTTAGGTGCAGAAGTAAGCCCGGGAGAGTATATAGTAAAGTTGACAGTAAATGGAAGAAGTTACACACAGCCGTTGACCGTAAAACCAGACCCAAGAATAAAGGCAAAGTAACAGTAGTCAAAATGAGTCTTTGCGAGTCCCGTCCACCGACAAAAGCGGACGGGACGAAGCAATCTTTCACTTATTTTATGAGACCTTTGAAAAATTATGGAGTTCGGGCAAATGATTATTCGAAACACCCACAAAATCCCGAGTACTCGGGACTGAAAACTGATTTTTTCAAAGGTCTCTTATTATATAATTGGTAGCCGCAGTCCGCCCATTTAATATGGGCGGATAGCCTGCGTTAAATCAAAGATCTCTTGATTATAAAAAAGGCATCAATTGTAAAAGACTTTCCAATAATGGCACAATCAGTAAGTGAGCTTATTCCGATTCTTCAGGTTTCAATTGGCCCCGTCATACTTATATCAGGCATTGGACTTTTGTTATTAACATTGACGAACCGTCTTGGCAGGATTGTTGACCGCTCGCGGATACTCTTCTTAGAAATGCAGAAAGAAGAGAGTCCTGATAGACAGCATATACCACCTCAGATTCAAATCTTGCTGAGAAGAGGAAAACTCGTCCGGCAATCTATTCTGTATGCGGCTGTCAGCGTTCTTTTTGCGACAATTCTTGTGATTGTTATCTTTATAACCGCACTTTTAAAACTTGAGAATGCCTGGCTCATTGCGGGGCTTTTCATCTGTTGTATGCTGTCGTTGATGTTCTCACTGATTTATTTTATCAAGGATATAAATCTTTCACTTGATGCCTTGAAGATGGAGGTGGGGGAAGGTTCGTATAAACAGTAATAATCTTTTGTTTCCGGTGTCCTCAAGTATAACAACAGCTTTTTGAAATTATGTTTTTATGGCACCCTTCCGCCTTCTTTGTGGCGGATTTGAGATGTTTCTCTGAGTATTCAATTCCTTAGGTAAATTAGAATATGCACAACGGCGGTGAAGGGAAAAACAAAGCTATTAAATGGAATACGGGGAGGATTGGCTTTAGTATCAATCTTTTCAACAAAGAAATTTTTATTATTGATTTTTCAAAATTATTTAGAAAAAGTCTTTTGAAAAATGTAAAAATTCCAAAGATGCAATGCCCCTTAATTTTGCCCGCAGGTATTCTCATATCCAGAGGTCCTCCAAATTCAAATAACCAAAACTTTAATCATCATTCATCAAAAAAGTTACATTTATTCCGATTACTTTTTTACAGTTCTATTTTTTCCATATTGATTTATTGCATTGCTTTTGCAGACATTAACCTTAATATATCAACAAGGAACAAGCAGAAGAGCAGGATTGAATCAGGAGTTAATGTTTCTTTAAAAAACACTAGTTATGGAATTGATGATATGCTAACAACTGATGCGCTTGGAACTGCTGTGCTTAACCTAATTCCAACATCTGTAAAGGCAGACAAGACAAGGATTGAAGGATATGCATTGCATCAGAACTATCCCAATCCCTTTAATCCAGAGACTGTGATAAGATATTCTTTAGCTAAGGAAGGGAATGTCAATATTATAATCTACAATATTCTTGGGCAGGGTGTAAAGCATCTGGTTAATGAGTATGAGCAGAGAGGAGAGCATTTTGTCAAATGGGATGGAAGGACTGACAATGGAGCAATAGCTGCTGATGGAATATACATCTACAGGCTGGTTTCTGGAGATTTTACAGAAGCAAGGAAGATGACTCATCTGAAAGGAATAGCGCATGCGCCTGTTTCAATCAATATGTCTTCAGTTTCAGAATTATATAACACTCTTGGAAAAACAGCTGATATGGATAGCATTGAGGTTCTGGTTAAAGCAACTAAACAAGATCCTGTTCTTGGGCTAAAGGTTATTGTTCCTTATGAAAGAACGCATAAGCTCCCGTTAAGAGGAAATTATAATTTAGTTATTGAATTAGATAATTTAAACCAGGCTCCTGTGTTTCGGACTGCGCTTAATGATACAACTGTTAATGAAGGAGATACATTGGCATTTGACATTAAAGGAATAACTTATGATGCAAACAGCGATTCATTAGTTTTTAGTTTTGAAAATAATCAAAGATTAAGGTTAGTAAATTCTGGAGATGGCTATTTTAGGTTTGCAGCTGATTCTATCGGGTCAGGGAATATAGTATTTACAGCCTCTGACAAAGAGTTTGCAGCCAAAGATAGTGTTAATGTCAATGTTTCTGGTGTTAAGACAAAACCAATCAATCCTGTAATCTATAATGAAGATGAATTATTTGCAAATGCGCTTAATGTCAGGGATTATTTTACAGCCCATGGAGTAGCAATAGATAGATACGAAGCAGTTGGATTTAATAATGTAAATGTTGAGATTACTGAATCAGGGCAGGTCAACCTAAGCAATAAAACCAGAGACTTTAACGGAACAGAGACAGGAAAGATAAGAGCTTATTACAACAATAAGTTTGTTGAAGCTCCTTTAGAGGTTAGGGTTAATGCGATGACGGATGTTAGAGGAGTGCACAGGCATATCTATCCAGACACATTAGGAAAGAAAGCAAAGATAACAATTGATGGAATTGAGCACGAAACAGATATTAACGGAAATTTTGACGTGCAGGCTGCTCCTAAGGGATCTTACACAATCACAGCAAGGACATTTGATAATGGAAATCCAACAGGCTACATAAGGACAGTGAATGTTATAACAGACAAAGATACAACATTTGACATATTTTCTGTTCCTTATCCTACTACAGTTAGTGCGGATACGTTTAAGGCGTTTATAGAAGAAGGCAATACAAGAAGAAGTGGCGTACAGAATGATTTAGGATATATAAAATTCTACAATGAAGGAGATATGAAATATGTGATAATGATGAATAGTCCTGATGGAAGCCAGTATAACTTAACATCTGCTGATCAGGATTTTCTCGAGAATGTGATAAGAACAAAGATATTCGATGCTCTTGGTTTTACAATGCCGATTGAGAAAAAAGATGCAAGCTATACACTACCACCGCTACAAGAAAGGAGAAATACATATCATGTTGCTGGTAGTTATACTTTTACTTTTGGCGGACAAATTGAGAATAATAGTATTATTAGTTGTTCTGGAACAGTCTACGCACATAATGTTAATAATTATTATATTGATCAGATTACAGAAGAGCTTGTAAGCGGGATATTCATGCCGTTTGAAGTCGGGCATAGCATCTCCAAAGAAAAATCTTTGCTGCACAGATCTTCACAGTTAACAGAATTGCAGGAAGTGGATAAGATGGCGTATTGGCTGTGCAGAAAATTTAAGGGGCAGCATATTGATAATGTTTTGAAGATAGAATAATTAAATTTATTTATTCATACCTATTAGCTTGAAGGTAATTATTTCTCTCCGTCCCAAGTTGTATTGTAAATCGGCCTCTGGAGAACTTGGGACGGAACTAATGTAAAAAGCTTCGCTTTGATAGAGAAGTATTCATATAAATATGTCAAAGCATCCCGCTTGAGCGGGACTACTTGCGTCCATCCCGCTCTGGCGGGACAATTTGGGACGCAGTGGAAATGGTAATTAATTTGGGCGAACGCCATTCGCCCCTACGGAACGATGAAATGGGCGAGGCGACCTCGCCCCTACGATAATGATATTTTGGGCGAATACAAGATTCGCCCCTACGGAATGAAAACAAATAAAGGCGGGGTGACCCAGCCCCTACGATAATGATATTTTGGGCGAATGCAAGATTCGCCCCTACGGATAATGGTACAATGAATCATTCTGTAGGGGCAGATCTATGTGTCTGCCCAAAAATATTGGGTAAACGTACAGGTTTGTCCCTGTATTCTGTGTTCTGTGGGTGTTTCCGGATTATTTCAATACTCCGGCGGCAGGGTATTTATCTGGGCGAAGGTGAATACCGGACCGTCTTTGCAGACGAAGTATTCCCCGACGTTGCATCGTCCACATTTACCGAAGCCACACTTCATTCTATTTTCAAGCGTCGTAAATATATTTTCCGGCGTAAAGCCCAACTTTGTGAGAATCGGGAGCGTCAGCTTAATCATAATCGGGGGACCGCAGACGATTGCGATAGTATTGGCACTTGGAGGAGCGACTTTATCCACAATTGTTGGAACGAATCCTACTTCGCCTTTCCAGGCGGGCGTTTCGCCGCCGGGATCAACCGTTGTCAATACCTTTACGTCACCGCGGTTTTTCCACTCCTCAAGCTCATATTTGTAAACCAACTCTGCTACGGTTTTTGCACCGTAGACAATGGTTATATCTTTGAAGTTATCCCGCAAATCAAGCGTGTTCCAGATGACACACCGCAGAGGAGGCAGGGCAATACCGCCGGCAATGAATATCAGGTTTTTACCGTTCCAGTTATCAATCGGAAACGTGTTGCCGTATGGTCCACGGAATCCGACGATATCGCCCGCTTCTTTTTCAGCGAGAGCGCCCGTAATGCGGCCAACACGGCGAAAAGTGCATTCAATATATCCCGTTCTTGTGGGAGAAGATGCGATACAAAAGGTACATTCACCTTCGCCGAACACAGAATACTCACCGAACTGTCCGGCTTTAAAAGCGAAATTTTTACCCTCGTTTTCCTTAATAAATGTGAGCCGGAATGTTTTTATCTCCGGCGCTTCGTCAATGATATTTTCAATCCGCATCAAATATGGGTAATATATGTTGCCGTTTGACATTATTGTGCCTCCATAATTTCTACTAAATGCTCAAGGAGATTCATATCAGCCGGGCAGGCGCGTGAACATCTCCCACATCCGACACATCCGTAAACGCTTAACCGCTCTGGCTGGTATAAGAATTTGTGTATCAGCCGTTGTCGCCACCGGGGAGCCTGTGTTTCGCGGGGATTATGCCCGGACGTATGAAGCGTAAAAAGCGCAAAGGCGCAGGAGTCCCAGCACATAAACCTTTCCCCGTAATTTCCATTTGTCTCATCCTGAATATCAAAACAGGTGCAGGCTGGGCAGACAAATGCGCACGTCCCGCAGCCAAGACAGCGGAGCGACTGCTCCTCCCAAATATCGCTGTTGAATAGTTTCGTTAATTTATTTGTCAGCTCTTTTACATCAAAATAAGGCTTAACGTGTGCTAAATATTTTTCTTTCTCAACGGCAGGTGCATCTTTTCCGCCAGAGGCAGATTTGTCTTTGTCTGAAAACAATTCAGGAGCTGATAAGAGAATCGCTTTGCCTTTTTCGGTGATGATTTCTGCCAAAAAATTATCATTATCAAGATGCGTCAGAAGAATATCACTGCCTGCGGTGTCTCCCGGACTACCGCCGACCGACGTGCAGAAGCAGTATTCATCGGATTTTGAACAACTTATCGAGATAACAGTTGTATTCTCCAATTTTGAAGTGAAGGATGTATCAATATAATCCCACGTAAAGACGGCGTTCAAGGTAGAAAGGCTTCTGGCATCGCATGGTCTTACACCAAATAACACTGTCGGGACAGGTTTCTTCGTTTCTTTATCTATTTTTATATTTCTGTTTTCAAATTGATACGATAGGATTTCTTCATATCGCGGGAAAACAGTTTGCTTTGGCGAGAGAGTTGTCTGGATGTAATCACTTGCAATGTCCTTGAGTGAAGAAATCTCTTCAAAAATGATTTTACCTTTTTTATCACGAGGGGCGATAATGCGTTTCCCGCCAGATTTCAGCTTATTAAACAGCTCGTCCAATGAGGCTTTGTTTATAATTTTTCTCTCGGTCATAAGCGGTTACCTTATAAAATCTTCTTTATCATTAACGTTGAATGTCGAAAGAGGATAGAATGCTTCGGCTGATTCTGATGTTCCGAAGGTTTTTTCTATTACCTCAGATAGTCTTTGAGTTAATAAATTTAATGGAATTCCCATCGGGCAGGCACGGGCACATTCACCGCAGTTAACGCATCTACCGGCTAAATGCATAGCACGCATAATATGCCATTCCATATTTCCTAATAGATGTGAAGGAACGGAAATCCACTGCGGCTGGTTGCATTCAATCGTACATCGGGAGCAATAGCATAAGGGACAGCTTGATTTGCAGGCATAGCATTTTATGCAGGCTGACAATTCTTCATCCCAGTATCTCCATTTATCCTGCTGGGAAAGGCTTTTTATTTCAGACAACCTGGCTTTTTCTTCGGATGTAAGCTCCGATGGAACATCGGATATAAACGATCGAATGGATTTATTGTCGGTTAGTTCTGTTATGATGCCGTTATTCTTGATACCTAATACGACAATTTCACCGTCAGCAATTTGTTTTTCAAGCATAAGCTGGTAAATAGCCCGGGTAACCGGAAGCGGTGCGACGATACCGGGCTTTCCTAATTTCTTTATCTCGTGTTTAGTAAGATACACGGCAAGGTTTTGTACGCATTTATCATTGAGAACAAGCTTATCAATGTCTGCGGGCTTTCGTATAAATACGGGGCGTACTTCACCGCCGGAACCCTGCCCGTAGCCGATAATGACATTGACGGTATTGCTTTCGAGCAGTTTTTGAGCTTTAGTTTTGAGGTCTTGCAGATTCATTGAGAACTCCTAAACTTGCCCGAACAGGATTTAAGTTTTTATAATCTTCAAACGGACCAAGTTTTTTTATGTTGTTTACGAAATTATTTACAACGTCAGCCCATTTAGCGCCTTCTGCGGCGGATACCCAGGAAAAATATATTCTTCGGGTATCAAATCCTAAGAACTCAAGAAGATTCTTGAAGACAATCCACCGCCGGCGTGCATGAAAATTGCCTGACGTGTAATGGCAGTCATTCGGATGACAGCCGGAAACCATAACACCATCAGCGCCTCTGGCAAACGCCTTTAAAATCATCATAAAATCTATTCTTCCGGTGCAGGTATTTTTTATGATACGGACGTTTGGCTCATATTTAATTCGGCTGGTGCCGGTGAGATCTGCGCCTGCATACGTGCACCAGTTGCAAACGAACGCAATTATTTTCGGCTCAAATTCGCTCATTTATTGTCTCCTCGTTATGAAGCCATAATTTGCGCATACATTTGTTCGTGCGTGAATCCCTGAAGGTCAATGGATTTAGAGCGGCAGAGAGCGACGCACGTTCCGCATCCCTGACAGAGACCGTCATTAACTTTTGCAACCACCTTGAGAACTTTTCCATCTCTTGCTTTGATTTCTTCCCGCTCAATCGCTTGAAATGGACAGGCTGATTGGCAGAGAAAACAGCCGACACACGTTGAGAAAATTGGTGGAGCGGTTCGGTGTACGACTGCAATTACTGGTTCTCTGGTCATCTCTGTTGCTGAGAATAATGCCGCAATTTTACTTCCCGCACCTGAAGCTTGTGCAACAGTATCGGGGATGTCCTTCGGGGCCTGACAGGCACCGGCAAGGAAAATGCCGGCAGTGTTTGTTTCGACCGGTCGTAATTTCGGATGTGCTTCAGCAAAAAAGTGGTACGAGTCGTAGCTGACGTGAAGTTTTTGAGCTAATTCTTCAGCACCTTGATTTGCAATGCTGGCAGTCGCTAAAACAACCATATCGGCTTTAATTTCAATCGGCTGATGGTTTAATAATGTATCAGCACCTTTTACGATGAGTTTTCCGTCTTCTTCGTATATTTTTGAAACCCTGCCGCGGATGTATTTCACATGATCTTCTTCAATGGCACGACGGACAAATTCTTCGTACATCTTTCCGCCGGCACGGATGTCCATATAGAATACATACGCTTTTCCTTCATGGAATTTATGCTTATAGAGCATTGCGTGCTTTGCGGTGTACATACAGCAGATTTTTGAGCAATATTCAATGCCTTTTGCAGAGTCTCTGGAGCCGGCGCACGCGATAAAAACGACCGTTTCGGGTATTTTCCCATCGGAGGGACGCTTAATGACGCCTAACGTTGGTCCTGAGGCAGATGCAAGTCTTTCGTACTGGAGTCCGGTTATAATGTCTTTATATTTTCCATAACCATACTCAGGGAAGAAATCAGTATTAAGTATAGTAAAACCGGTCGCCAATACAATACCGCCGACGTCCGCTTCGATTATTTCGTCCTGCTGGTCAAATCGAATTGCCTTTGTTGGACAGAGTTTTTCACAGGCGGCACACTTTCCTCTAATAAAGTATGTGCAGTTTTTTTTATCAATAACTGGTTTATTTGGAACTGCTTGCGGGAAGGGAACATAAATAGCTGGTCGTAATCCGAGTCCCTCATCGAATTCGCTGGGAATCTTTTTAACTGTACATTTTTGAATACATACTCCGCACCCATTGCACAATTTTTCGTCAACACAGCGGGCTTTTTTTCTGATTTTTACTTTAAAATTGCCAATAAAACCGGAAACGCTTTCAACTTCTGAATAGGTATATAACGTAATATTCGGATGCTGGGCAACCTCAACCATTCGCGGAGTAAGGATGCACTGTGAGCAATCCAGTGTCGGGAATGTCTCGGAAAGCTGAGACATATGCCCGCCGATAGACGGATCACGCTCCACGAGAATGACTTTGTGACCGGCGTTCGCGATGTCAAGGCTTGCCTGAATGCCGCCGATTCCACCACCGATGACAAGAGCAGTACGTTGCACCGGGACTTTAATCGGATAAAGAGGCTTGTTTTTCCGGACTTTGCTTACAAGCATCCGGATTAAATCTATAGCTTTTTGGGTAGTACCATCGGACTTTTCGTGAACCCAGGAGCAGTGTTCACGGATGTTCGCCATCTCGCACAGGAACGGATTTAAACCTGCTTCGGCACAGGCACGCCTGAAGGTCGGTTCATGCATCCGGGGAGAGCAAGCGGCAACAATAACGCCTGAAAGATTTTTCTCTTTAATTGCTTCTTTAATGAGATTTTGACCAGGGTCGGAACACATATATTTATAATCAACGCTGTGGGCAACACCAGAGAGATGCGAAACTACTTCAGCAACTTTGGCGCAGTCCACCGTTCCAGCGATATTTTCACCACAATGGCAGATAAAAACACCTATTCTCGACATTATTCGACCTCCGTTTTTCCGCCAGAGGCGGATCTTTCAGAAACAGCAAGAGCAGGTTGAGTTTTCCCCGTTGTTTTTTCTTTAACGGGAAGCGTAACCGGTATAATATGACGATGCAACCCTAATTTTTTCTTGTCAATCCCTAAAGCCAGCCCGATTGCTTGCGTTATGTACATAACAGGGATGATGTATCTGCTGTCATTATATTGATTTATGTCTTTTCTTCTCATATCTAAGTTGGAATGGCACATTGGGCAGGCAACAATAATTGTTTCGGCACCCCTTGTAACCGCATCTTTAATGATTTTTCCTGATAACTTTGAAACTATGTCAGTTTTTGATACAGAGAATCCTGCACCACAGCATTCAGTTTTATATGCCCAATCAATCGGCACTGCGCCGATTTTTTTCATCACTTCGTCCATAATCTGCGGGTCTTCAGCTCTGTCGAATTGCAGGACTTTTGGCGGGCGGACTAATAAACATCCGTAATAGCAGGCAACGGTGTAATTGAACGGTTTGGAGATATTTTGGGCTAAACCGTTAGACGACGTTTTCATCAGTGCTTCTAAAATATTAATTGGTCTTGCAGTGCCCTTAACGTCTAATTCGATGATGTCTGAAACTTTTTTACACAATGGTTCATTAGACATAAGCTCGTGCTGAGCCATTACCAGGCGGTTGTAACAAGCGGCGCAGGGGACAAGAATTTCTTCAAGATTTTCTTTTTCTGCAAGCGCCAAAATACGGGCAGGAAGGGCTGTCGCTAACGTATGATTCAGGGAATGAGCGGCCGTAGCACCGCAGCAATTCCAATCAGGTATTTCGACAAGTTCAATACCGATTTTCGGTGCAATTGCACGCAATGATTCATCATATTCTCGTGCTGTGCCTAACAGCGAGCAGCCGGGAAAATACCCTATTGTAATCATTGTTCAGCCTCCTTTCCTGCGTGTGCCCGGTTACTTTTTCTAAATATCTTTTCAATCGCCGACCTGTTTTTTATGATATGAGGCAAGGGATTTAATTTTCCAAGCAAAAACATTTTTGGTGCAACGGATACATCTTGTAATAAATGGAACGTTCTGAATTTGTATCCGGCAATTAATCCAACTTCATATAATCTGCCGGTAGTCCGTATAGAATCAAGGAATGTTTTGTGAAATGCAATGATATCTTTCGCCGCAGGATTGACTTTCTTGTGCTCGATAGATTCCGACCGAAGATAATCTATTATTTTTGGCAAATCAACTTCCTGCGGGCATCGGGTTACACAGGTTTCGCACGTAAGACAGAGCCAGATAGAATATGATGAAAGCACCTTGCTGTCAAGTTCAGGTATTTCTAATTGAATCATCCGGAGGACACTGCTTGGCGCGTAATCCATATCACCGGATAACGGACAGCCGGCTGAGCATTTTCCACATTGATAACATTTATAGACTGTTTCACCGGTGTTCTCAAATACTTTATATAATAGAGAATTACTTTCTGTTGAATGATGCAATGAATAACTCATAGCTTCACCTGCCCTTTTTATCTCCATTCATTTTATAGTTAACAAATTTCTCTATTATTTATTAATAATAAGAAAATGTTTAATTATTTCTGCAATTCAATATTATGTTACGTTACGAAATTTTATTTTACTGAACAATGAAATTAATGGTATCTTCATTATTTTTCATTTAAAATGAATCTGAAAACGGATTCTGCCAATTTTATATGTTTCATTTAAACCTACTGCCGAATTACAATTTGCAAAAAATATACCAGTATAAAGAATTATCGTTTGTGAGTTTATTTTTAATCGTTTATTAAATTGAGAACAGTAATTGTATATCTGAATATGTAAATTTTCTTGCCTTTTTCTAAAATTGTATGTATAATTTTATAAATATATGACGATAATATATAATAAAACAAATTTAAAAGCAATTCGGGGAGCATAATATGTCAATAGTACCTCCAATGCATAATCCATTAACCGGTAATCCGGTAAGAGTTAATGTGAATCCTCATATTGATCGAGAACCAAGCAGAAAAGGAATCGTATATTCCAATATGAAGTCAACAAAAGACTTAAATCAGTTGATTAAAAATGAATCAATGCCCACTTTTAATGATTTGGGCGACAAAGCAGTCACCATAATGCGGTCTACCGGGATTGATTTCAGAATTTAGGGCAGTTGAATATATTAAGATAACTTGTTATTGTTCGATGTGTTTCTCAAGATAATACGCTTTACTCGTGTTTTATCCTCCCGATTGTAAACTCTCAGTAACGTCTTGCTGATTTTGAAATAGCAGCATTTTTCTATTGAATGATTTTTGATTTATTAAAAATATTTGGCTCTTCTCCAAATGTGGTGCACTATTGTAGAGAAATTAACATATATTAATTTCTGTAACTATATGTAATATAAACACATAATATTCATTCGGCGTTTGTCTTGTGCAATTGGTTATGATGTGTTATTATGACGTTCTTGTTGATTCAGGTTTGACCGGTAAAATTGATTTGAACCTGTCTTTCCCCCGAGTACTCGGGGGAATCCAGTCAAGAAAAAATTATTGATAAAGGTATTGAGAGATTGATATGATGAGCGATAATGAGCTCTATAGATATTAATAGACTCGCCTGGATTCCCGCCTGCGCGGGAACGACAAGGAAGAAAAAGGGGGAACGATAGGGAATAAAAAGGGGAAAAATTGGGAATAATAGGTGATACGAGTGGTAGTTAACATAAATATTTTACATAAAATAAATACGGTTCTTTTTCAAATGTGGTGCTATACGTAAATAAATCAGTCAGAGACAGATCCGCCTCTTGCAGAAAAACTCAATAGAGCACCATACATAGCACCTAAATTGGAGAAGAACCTAATATTTTAGACTAAAAACTGAAAATAGTTCTTGACAAAAATGAAATTAGGTTCTTCTCCAAATGTGGTGCACTATTATAGAGAAAATAACATATATTAATTTCTATAACTATCCATAGCACCTAAATTGGAGATGAACCTAAAAAAATTTTTCAATAGTTCTTTTGTCAAAACAAAAAGGGAAGGTTAACCTTCCCTTTTGTTTTTACTTTATAATAGGGGGTATTATGATGTTAATGTTTTACTAATTTTTCAGCTTCGGGAAAATGTTTCATCGCATCCCATAACGCATTATCATAAATGGATGCGGTAAGTACTTTTGCAACTCCGGTATCGCCCCAGAGATACTCTGCAATCCGTTCCTTGATATGATATTCTAAATTCTTCTGGTCAGCTTCTTTTATCTCATTTTCATTCACTTCAAATTTATTATTCTTTAGAAACTGTAAAAAACTTGTGTATTCGGATCCCTCAAGCTTATAGGATGAAATTAATTCTTCAACTGATTTCCAGGTCTTTTTGTTTTTGAATAGTAATTCTTCTGCATACCGCAGGAACGGTTCATCCTCGGCGTTGCTGTTTAATATATTTGCAACTGGCATTGTGTAATAAATTGTATATTTGGATGTGATATCAATATCGGGAGTAATACCGCCGCCGCCGTAGACTGTCCTGCCGGCCGGTGTTTTGAATGTCGGACGGCTCGTTGTTTGTGCACTTCGGAGCATATTTAATGAATCACTCATTGCATCAATCCGATATTGCAATCGGGATTTATTGGTATATTCTTTTTGAATTAACCTGCCTATCGGCGTATACCATCGTCCGATGGTCAGGAGCAGTGCAGAGTTATCTTCAAATGCGGTTTGTGACTGTACCAGTCCTTTCCCGAATGATGTTTTACCAGCAAGCAATGCTCTGTCCCAGTCCTGCAGAGCACCGGAGACGATTTCTGATGCACTCGCCGAATTTTCATCAATGAGGATAATCATCGGTGATTTAAAATCAGTGCTGCTGTCGGTTGACTTGAATTCAACATTTGCAGAGGCTATCCGACCTTTCGTTTTGACGATTATTTTGTCGCCGCTCAGGAATTTATCAGTTACATCAATAGCCTGCGGTAATAAGCCGCCGGAATCTCCCCGTAAATCAAGCACCAATTGTTTCATCCCCATACCTTCAAGGCGGCGGATAACCCGGTTCAGTTCTGTTTCCGTTGTGCTGAGGAAACTTTCAAGTCTCATATAGCCGGTTTTATCATCAAGCATATAATAATATTTTATAGACTCAATATTTGCTGGTCCTGTCGTGATAGTGAAATCAAGTAATTTATCAGAACCCGGACGCTCAATAGTAACAGTAACACGGGTGCCTGCCGGCTTTTTCAGCAGCAGTGGGACGTCGTCAGTTTTCAATCCGATTGCGTCATTACCATTAATTTTTACAATTCGGTCGCCATATTTTAAGCCAGCTCGTTCTGACGGTCCCCCGGATAGAACACGAAAAATCGTTATCTTGTTTTGAATGATTCTAAATTGAACTCCAATACCCTGATACCCTAAGAAACGGTCGGACATACTGACATATTCTTTTGGCGGAATATAATTGCTGTGCGGATCAAGCTCTTCAATCATCGCATTTATCGCCTTATCCACAAGCATATCGGTGTCAATCGGATCAACATATTCGTCTTTTATATGCATTAATATCTCTGTGAATATCTTGGTTTTTTGATAAATTTCCAAGCGGGCATCTAAGGCATAATATAACCGAAACCCGAAAAAGGTAAGAGAAACAAGCAAGATTACCGTGATTCCAATATACAAAGCAAAACGACGATACTTCATTGAAATACTCCTTATATTTTTTATATGTTATTGGTTGCCATCAGGTATTTTAATGTTTTATTTTCAATTATTGTTTCCGCAGGGATTTTGACTGCACAATTTTTTATATATAGCTTCAGTTTATTAGTAAATACGTTGACATTGTTTTGTTTCTTAACTATATTAAAAAATACTTTAAGATTATATTATAATTAATTTTTCTATTAAAGTCAATTAAATAAGCGGTATTTATAAAGCACATTATTATCATATATATTGTTCCTTCATAACAAAAATAGAATATATCAATATAAGAAATTTGATGGTAAATCCAATATCAATATTTATTAAACAATTTTTGTATATGCTTTTATATATGACTCGTTGTGTTTTAATAGGTATAATTATATTTTTCGTGCCGTTAACAGCAATTGCTCAAATTGCGGAGAAACCCGGAGGTCAAGAAATTCACCGCTTGTGCGGTACTCCGGCATTAACGCAGGAGATTCTTGAAAAAGCGGCAGTAAACACTTCACTGCGGAATCCGGATATTCTTCGGAAGCCGATTGCTGTTCCTGAGTGGCAGAGAAGGAGTATTGCTCCGGTTGTTGGAGATTCATTGGAGTTCTGGGCGTTAAATGTAAAGGATTTGCAATATTACAAAGTAATGGCGGAGCTTCGAGCTGTTGGGAATTTAGTGTATATCTGGGTCGAAAAAAGTCAGCTTTCGGACGGTACTGTTCAACAAAGTTATATTAACGAATTGCTGAGTCGGTTTGAAACGAGCACTCCTGCCGGCTCAATTGACCCTTCCAAAGGCATTATTCAGATTGAACGGGAATTATTCGGGAGCGAACCCAATAAAGACGGAGACGGGAAAAGTGATATTTTTCTGCTCGATATCCACGATTACTTTAGCATGCCGAGTAATCCCAATTATGTATCAGGATTTTTCTTGTCGAATGATCAGCTTAATACTTCATACAGCAACCGGCGTGATATGCTCTATCTTGACACGAATCCAAGCATTTCCCAGAATGTATTATTGACCACAGCCGCGCATGAATATCAGCATCTTATCCATTATCATTATGACCAGAATGAAACGGTGCTTATCAATGAAGGTGCATCTGAGCTTGTTCAATATCTTGTCGGATTGCAGTGGGATGACCCCTCTCCGTTTTTTAAAAATACCGACAGGGGATTATTTGAATGGGCAGATATCAGCGACACAGCTGTGCTGGCAGATTATGCAAAAGCGCAAATGTGGATGACCTATCTTTATGACCAGTTTGGCAGCGGTTTCGTTCGTTCGCTTGTTCAAGATCCCCAGCATGGCATTGCATCTATACAGAACATATTGGCAGTTAGAAATACCGGCTTTACATTTACTGATGTTTTACAGAACTGGTTCATCACAAATTATATAAACAGCACTGCGATAAATCCTGCTTACGGATATACAACAACACCAGCTCAAACGGTTAGAGCACAATTACTGACTACTGAAAAGAGTTATCCTGCAGTTCGAAATAATGAGACGTTACATCCGTATGCGGCGGAATATATCCGGTTAAAGAATGGTTTGCAATTATCCGGAACATTTACCAGCTCATTTGCCACAGCCTGCGCCCTCAACATAACCATAAACAATTATGAAGTTGCTACCGTGCCTGTTGGTGTTCCCTATTCGGATACGCAGTTTGGATTAATTCATAAAGAAGTAATTCTTACTGCGATGAATGAGACTGCTTCATCGGCACTGTATTCATATAATTTTTCCGCCTCTCAGTTGTATTTTCTCCGTGAATTACAGTATGATGATGGTGAGCCGGATATTGTTGAAAGTGGTCAAGATGGTATCTGGTGGGGCACACAGAAGTTGGGATTCGGGTGGGCTGTAAAGTTTACGACGCCGAATGAAAACAGTTATTTAATCGGAGCAAAAGCGTATGTCGTAGCCACAGTTGAAATGGGCATTCCTCATTTCCTTTTGAAGATATATGATTCATCGGGTCATAATGGACTGCCCGGTAATGTTATTATTCCTCCGGTACCCATTACATTACAGTCGTCTTTAGATTACTATTGGTTTGAAGCAGACCTCTCAGCGTATGAAGATTCACTCTCAAATTATCACGGCAGTTTTTACATATCATTTGAGCATTCAGATACCAGCGGGATTTACATCGGTGTTGATAATTCAAACCCGTCTAATAATTATTCATACGGTCTTTTGGGACCATCGGGGCTTGGCACCAGATCACCCGGATGGTATTCAATGTCAACTTTTAAATTGGGCTCAACAAGTATGGCATCGTATAACCTGATGATTCGTGCTGAGGTTCGGTGCTTTGAGTCTGAACCGCCAATTTTTACCGGTGGTTTCCTGCAGAATCCAATTTTTTCTGAAAACTTTGATGTTTATGTCGTCGGCGGAAAAGAAATATCATCAAACCGATTAACTGCAACGCTCCAGAACGGTGATTCAACACGGACGCTAACTCTTATTCCTTCAGGGGCTACTAACAGAGTACTCGTTGATAATACTGTTACCATTTCTGCCAGCGGCATAATTTCTCTTCATATAAACGGCGCCTATCAATATGGAGTTGTCATAAAAGATACGACGATTCAATTCTCAGTTCTTAAGGTAGCTCCTTATCAGAAAGCAACCATCTCTACACCTTCCAGGAGGAGTTCACTTGTCGTGCCGCCGAACGTTGTCTCCAAGCGTACCGTATTTTCTGCGAAAGACGGTGTGGCGATACCGATGCTGATTGCCAATGAACTTCCCCAGGATGATAATTCAATTCCGATAGGAGACGCAGTTACCTACGGACCTGCGTCCGTAAGCGGTCAATGGTTCGAAATCCGGTTTCACATTAATGACCAATGTATTAACGAAGAATCTTTACAAAATCTTGTAATTGCAAAACTGACCAATGATAAGTGGGACGTCTTGCCTTCAATCATTGACCAGACTGCTGGAATTATAACGGCATATACACCAAATTTGGGGACATTTCAGCTTCGAAAAGTAACAAATATGATTATAGCCCTTCCACAGCGTTATGAGCTGTTGGGTAATTATCCAAACCCGTTTAATCAACAGACAGTGATTCGGTTTACGGTGCCGAACAGTTCTCCTGTTACTATTACTATCTATGATGGTTTGGGACGGATGGTCCGCGAGCTGTTATTGTCACATCTTCCGGCAGGAACTCATTCGGTTCAATGGAATGGAACTGATGATAAAGGGAAATCCGTTGCAAGTGGAATATATTTTTATCGGATGAAAGCTGGTTCATTTGTTCAGATAAAACGAATGATAATGATTAAATGAGAAATTTTAGAAAATTGGTACGTCGCATACAAAGCGTTACCGGAATACTGATTCTGATCGCTTCAATAATGCTCATACAATGCGGCAGTAAAAGTTCTCCGGTGTCACCACCGTCGGATAAAGATGTTTCGGTATACATTACGCAGGGGTGGCTCTATTTTGAGCAAAATCCGCCAAATTATGTGCTGGCATTAGACCAGTTTAATCAGGCACTGTCAGGGAATTCTAATAGCGTTGAAGCGTATGTCGGGCGTGGGTGGGTTTATGCACTGACTGCATTTGGTTCAAATGACAATAAATATCTTCAGGCAAAAAACGATTTTACTGAAGCGACGAATCGTTCTCGGACGAACAGCGATGCACGGGCGGGTTTGGCGCTTGTCCTGCTCGTTCTCAATCATTATCAACAAGCAATCGCAAATGCTGATTCAGTACTTTCGGCAAATCCCCAGTATCAGTTTGTGCATTATCCGCGAATAACCGCGACTGTCCTGAAGTTAGTAAAAGTCCAGAGTTATTTCTTTCTTGGACAATATAATGAAGTAGTGATACTGTTGAATGAGCTTCAACCGGGAGTAACTCATCCAGCGGATAAACCGGAAGTACTGTTGCTTCAGATTCAGGAACTTACCGGTGAATTACTGCGGTAAAATATAGGTTATTTACTGTGTGAATTGAGCAGGTGATATGGTATTCTCAGTACAGCCATTTATATTAGCATCGAAGTCACCGCGGCGGCGTGAAATTCTGCAAATGCTCGGAATTCCTTTTGAAATCTATGACAGAAAGTCTCATTGGGAAGATTCACAATTGAAAGACCCGGGACAGTATGTGTTAGAAGTTGCAGAAAAAAAAGCGATTGAACCCCGCTCGTTTTTTAAAACAGGAATAGTATTGACGGCAGATACAATCGTCTATTGTGATGAAGAAATTCTTGGAAAACCAATAGACAAGATTGATGCAACGGCTATGATAGCAAAGCTCCAGGGGAAAACTCATCAAGTCTATACTGGTATTTGTCTTTCTGATTGTGCTCATAATATAAGCCGTTCAGCGTACGAAATAACCGATGTTACGTTTGCACCAATGTCGCAGAATGAAATAGAATGGTACATTAATGGCGGTGAATATCCGGATAAAGCAGGTGCATATGCCGTTCAAGGGAAAGCGTCCCTCTTTATTACGGGTATTAAGGGATGTTTCTTTAATGTTGTTGGATTACCAGTGCGTAAGTTATTCGTTTTATCAAAAGATATGATAATTTAAAAATAATTTTTGAATGACTATGGAAGAACAGGATATTACATCAAGCACAGTCGGTGATGAGCTTAAGCGAATACGGATTCAAAAACGATTAGATTTTGAAAAAATTGCAGAAAAAACTCGGATTAACACGAAATATCTGGAAGCTATTGAGAATAATCAATTTGATTTCTTGCATAAGCCCTACGTTGTTGCGTTCGTTAAAGCGTATGCAAGAGCACTTGGTTTAAATCCTGAAGAATACAGAGAAAAACTTGAGCAACATTTTTCTGAACGATCCGCATCAAGCGGAAAAGAACAATCTCAATCGTTTAAATCGGAACAAACACATCCACAGAAACCTCCCTATCCGGTTGCTCCGGTTTTTCAGCCGGAAAGTTTGAGTGAATCAAAAAGTACTCCTGAAGAAAAAGCCCGTCAGCGTCAACGGCCAACAATTCTTTTTTTGGCAATCGTTGCGGTTGCCATACTGGTGTATGCAGTGATAAAATTTTTATGCGGTCCAAAAGAACCACTTATTACTCAGCCGATTCAGAAACCCCCGGTTGTCGTTCAAGATACTGTTGTTCCTCCGCTGGTACAAAAACCGCAGGAATCTCCCTTGACTCTGCGGCTTGAAGTAAAGGATAGTTTATGGTTTCGTATTGTTGTAGATGATAGTTTTCCCAGTGAATATTCGTTCTATTCGGGTAATTCACGTAACTGGACGGCAAAATCAAAATTTGAAATCAGGGCAGGAAAATCAACTGGATTTAATTTGTATTTTAATGGGCAGTTGCTCACCGATTTGGGAACAGAAAAGGAGAGAATAGATAGATTAGTGCTCACAAAAGACGGAATAATCGAATTGAAAAAAATAATGCGTTGAAAGACCTGAATACGCTAATAATCAATTCTGTCAATCAAACAGAAAGATATATTTTGGCTCAACGATACGGACACAGTGAGATTGATATACAGTAGTACTCGGGGCTATGAGAAATATATTGATGTTGTGTCCCCATAGTCTCCTGCGGATCAATAATCCGCACTATAGACTATGCAATGAATTCATTTCCCGTAGACTGCAGGATTGATTTTGTATAAACGAAAAAAATAATATCCTTCAGCATCTTTTTCACGATTATATGCAATTCCGTTTTTAGGAAAATCCATACTGAATGATTCACCTTGATAAACAATATTCTTTGTTCGTGCATCAATAACCTGCATTTTCCCCTGGATATATACGAATAAATAATCTCCATCTATATGGATATTGGAAACAGGCCAATAATATTTTTGTTTCTGATATGTCTTTTCAATTAAATCCTTCAGAGTTTTGTCCTTTTCGTCCTTTAAATCTTCATTAATTCTTTCTTGAGGAATTAAAACAGGTATAAACGGAAAAAATACTTTTTCATCACTGTTTTTTATAAAATTGAAAAAATGAATTGCATATTTCCCATTTGTATCTGAAATAAATTTTACATCGTCAATCCCACTTTTACTATAAACAACGATAGAATCCGATAATATCCTATATGAAAACCTATATGAATAACTTGAATACATAGATATATTTTTATATTGAATATTGTTTAAATCTTCCATAAATACAATAGGTGTAAAACAATTATTGCCTTCATATATTAATATAAAATATTTCTTTTGATTATAGAATATCGTTGTATGTAATATACTAGAATGAGGGTCAATCATCGTTGGGAAAGGAAGTATTGTCATTGGGGTAATATTTATATCTTTCATTTGTAAAAATGAGCTAAATTGAGTACTAAATGTAAATTGTTTTTTAAAAATTAACTTATAGTTGTTATCATATAACGTATAATACCTATTTGCAAAATTGTCTATTGCGGTGAGATAACCATTCGGGGCTAATTTAAGGGCGGGTCGTTCTCTATATTCGCCAGGACCATCTCCCTTTCCCCCGAGTATGAGTTTCGGTTTCAATTGAGAATCAAATATCTTTATCTTACATTCATCAGGTATCAAAATATCACCATTATCTTTAACTGTTAAAACTCCTGGCTCAACCATCAAGTACTCACTCGGCAAATTCTCTCCGCCTATCGTGCCGATTAAGGTTAAAAGCGGTGATTTTACCTGTGTACCGGTATCTTTGGTCTGACTATAAAAAGGTACATACCAACTTAGTATCAGTAGAATAATAAAGTAAAGAGATAAGCATTTTTTTATTTTATAGTGGGATGAATTCATTTTAACTAACCTACCAAGTATATTGATTATTAAAAACTTAATAATAAAAATAGATTTATGCAATAGATTTATGCGATTATTTAATTTATTCTGCGAAATCTATATTGTGATATTGCCTTCTTAATAGAGTAAATTATATTATCAGAAATAGACAGACTTGTGGACAAAAATCCACACTACATCGCAAATACAAATTCATTTTACAAGATAATTATCTTAAAGTGAAGAAACAAAGATAATAATATAAAATTATCTTTGCGATCTAAACAAATATAAAAAATTGAAAGATGCATCAGCTTCTACTTCCTTCTACTTCCTATTACCTGAACTTATTATTATCTTTCAGGCTCACCAGTAGGGCATTTTGTGGGCCAATCTTCTACACCCCTGTATCTAACTTTACAAGAACAAACATACCCCCCATCATCTCGGCCCGTTTCTTTTTCATCATTCCATATAGCATAACATTCTGTAGTTCCTTCATCATTAACTACCACCTTAAATGATGCAAAAGAAATTGAAAACAGTATTGCAACAATAAAGGTTGTGGTTGATATTCTTTTCAACATATTGCCTCCTTCTTATTATTAGTTTTATAAATTTATTATTATTTAGGAGGTGCACAGTCTTTTAAACCTCCAGTAGTTCCCGGATAATCACATTCTGAATAAGCATTATCTCCAGGTGGAGGGTTATACTCTGCTCTACATTTATACCAATCTCCATCGGTAGGAACACTAATATGCGAATATGACATATCTAAACCTCCCGGGCAGTATCCTTTTGCTCTAATTTCTGTTTCATCAGTACCAAAAACAAATACTGATAATAACATCAAGAATACCGCAACCAATACAACAACATTGGTTGTTTTTTTCAACATAGAAACCTCCAATTCATTTTTTGAATTTTAGAATACCGAGCAGATTGGGGTGAAATCTGCTTACGGCATATATATACTGAGAAGCTGATGCATCCATATAAACTATTGCATAAACATCATTATTGCGAAATACTCTTATCTTTTTTATTAAACTGAAATTGTTCTTATCAAAAACATAAATAGGACTATCTTTGCTGTCCCAAAAAATTATGTATAAATACTCATTATCAATGGACATACATTTGACTAATCTGAGTGGTATATAATTATTTTGTGTTGGATTATTTAAATAACTCTTTTTAATAATTTTTTCTTTTTCCATGATGAATGTATGAATACTATCGTCAACAGTATAATAATCTCCTTCAAACATCAATTGTCCGTTTTTATTATATTTTCTTATTATTGGATGATTAAAATATGTGCAATAAACATTATCATCATTATCTAGATCATAACACATAGCATTAAAACCTGTAATATAAAGTAATGTATCATTTGTTGGATATACTTCACCAAATTCAGAAATAATATCACCATTTAAATTTCGTATTTCAAATAGCTTTTTATTTTTAATCCCCCGAGTAACACCAAAAATAATAACATTTCCCTGAATATTAAAATATGCTTTGACATAATCGCCAGCACCTGTTCCAACAGAATGAAATGATGTTATGATACTATTATCTTTATTAAATAATTTTGCTCTCATCAAGCGAGTATCAGTTATAATATATCTTCCGTTTTTATCAAAATCTATATAAGCAGGCTCAACATATTCATTTGGTGCCTGTCCGTAAGTCCCTAATGTATTTATATATTCTAATGTATCATTTAAAATAAATATCTTATGTCTAACTGGATCACATACATACAAATTTTTGTCATATTTATTATAATTAACTGAAGATTCATATACATCAAATTCTATTTTCCCACTATCAGCACTTAAAAAATATTCAACTTGTTTGTCCTCTATCGGCACGTTTGGTGGCGCAATAATTTTATTATTTGAATGATGAATACTATCCCGAAAGCTTAAATCATATTTCTGCTGGGAATAAACAATAGCATTCAATAGTAAAACAATACAACAAAAAAAAGTGCATATTCTTATCATATCAATCCTTTCTTTTAAACTTATTCATAAGCAATTCAAACTCTATACCATCAATCAGCCGGTAATCAAAATATTTTATAGCATTTGTAGAATCCACTATTAAGGTAAAATCATCATTATCTGTCAATCCGAAAAATTCACCGATTTCTTTTGTATTATATCTTAAAACAGATAGTTTACCCTTTGTTTTTACTTTTTCTATTCCATTTACAGCTATTATATCAATATCATATTTTCCTTTGGTCAGTTTATCTTGATATAAATTTACTACCTGTAATTCATAATATGGATTCTTATTAATACCAAAAATCAAATGGTTTTTTTTATCGGGAAGTATCTTCTGTTCACCATTATTGCCGTTGAAAATGAAATCCGTCATTTGCTCATTGTAAAATTTATTTATATCTATTCGTTTACGAATAACAATCTCAGGACGAAAGAGCATTTTTATCATCGGTATGCCCGTATATAAAATAACGACAAAACCAATTACTATCAGGGCAATATATTTGATAGTTTCTCTCAACGAGGATTTTTGATTAATTGCTTTATCTTGTTCAGTCATATTTATATCTTCAACCATTGACAATAGATATACGTTATTGTATCGCACCATTAATTCATTATATAAACACTACCCATCAGTAAAACTAAATTGTTCAATAATTCCTGCTTATTGGACACATATACAAAATTCCCAAAACAACCACAGGTAGATGGATCGTGTGTATATACTTTATACGACAGATAACCAATAAAAATGATTAATGTGCCAATTGTAGTGTAAAGCACTAAAGGTTTTAATTTAAAAATAATGAGAGCACCGAGTACGATTTCAAAAGCTATTAATGCATACGCTGATGCCTCAAAACCAACTATATTTAATGGAAGAATACCCTTTAATTGAGCCGATAGTAAACGATGGTCAAAAAGTTTTGCAATCCCGGCAATAATAAACACCCCACCGAGTATAAGCCGTACCACGGTCTTAAAAGTAGACTCGTTAAAATACCGTTTCAAAATCATATCCAATAACGGAAATGAGCATAATAAAAACGGATTTATTAATTAATGTACTGTATTGTTTTTTCTTCCGGCTTCCTCTACGCAGAGTCCTTTAACCGAAATGAGCCGAAATGAGCCGAAATGAGCCGAAATGAACCGAAATGAACCGAAATGAACCGAAATGAACCGAAATGAACCGAAATGAACCGAAATGAACCGAAATGAACCGAAATGAACCGAAATGAACCGAAAGAAATATATTTATATCTCTTTGGTGAGAATGTAATTAATAATTTTTAATTTGTCAATAAAAAAATGCAGTATTTTAAAAATATTTGAAAAAGAGTTAAACGAGGCAGGAACAGTTTCCTAATTTTAATTTTTGTAAATGAGAAATATATACGTATATTACAACAAGATAGTTTATCTTGATTAAATTTTTATTTATTAAATATTGTAATAAAGACGCAACATTTGGAACTCTTATCTGTCAATAATCGTAGAAAAAGATATTAAATATTGTTTCTGTTCACTGTTGTTATAATCTGTGAGGATGCTTTATGGGACGAAAAGTTGTTTTGTTACTATACTTCACTCTCTGTTTCTTAATAGTTGGATGTCCCAAGCCAAGTTCGGTAGACCCGACTATATCACGGGTACCGGTAAGTGTTGAATTGGTTGGTCGCGGGGAAATTGCGGCGTACGTTTCGCAAACTGGAACTCTCTTGTCTGCTGAGGAGATGACAATCGCTACGGAAGCAGGAGGTGAGATTCATTTTAATCTACCCAATGCACAAGCGATTAAAAAGGGAGACTTTGTAAAAGAAGGACAA
>Ga0315291_10000381_pt1 | contig 58091 bp, 38 predicted proteins | sample YL17G12_20_MG_FD_203070 | JGI IMG/M metagenome (GOLD analysis project Ga0315291, IMG submission 203070) | Sediment microbial communities from Yellowstone Lake, YNP, Wyoming, USA - YL17G12_20 | ecosystem: Environmental > Aquatic > Freshwater > Lake > Sediment | place: USA: Wyoming | collected... | reverse complement strand
GCTGCTTGAATTCGAAAAGAGACAGGGTTTTTTTGTGAAAAGTCCAACCGGTGCTTTATTGAGGCATCCCTTCTCGGGCGTGTTTCTTGCCGAGAGAGCCGGTCTTCCTCCCGAGGTCATTCACATCGTTGCAGTTCACGCTCACGAGGGAGACGGTGGCCATAGAAGCGCTGAGGCGATAATAGTGAATCACTGTGATTTTGCTGTGTTCGATTCTCTCAAGGCAAAGGGCAAGAGGAAGTAACCCGGAAGGAAGAGTAGAAGCACAAGCACAAGCACAAGCACAAGCACAAGCAAAGGGAAGGTAGCCCGGAAGCAGAAGCGCAAGCGAAAGGGAAGCCGAGAGCACAAGCAGAAGCATAAGGAAGGTAGCCTCGAGGCCAGCGAGAGCCGGGAAGCGAGGGGTTAGAGCGCAAGGGTCAAGAAGGGCAAGTGAGAGGAGCCACAAATCGGAAGGGTGAGTCAATGACAATAATAGAGAAAATCCTTTCAAAAAGCTCCGGCGAGAAAGTAAAGCCGAACGACCGGGTCTGGGCAGACGTAAACTTGGCCGTCATCAGGGATTTCGGAGGTCCCAACGTAGTCATCGAATACGAAAAGACCTTTGGCGATAGACCGGTTTGGGACCCTTCAAAGGTCGCTCTCACGTTTGACTACCAAGCTCCTGCCAAGGTCTCGGAAGTTGCAAATAACCAGAGAATCTGCAGGGAATTCGCCAAGAGGCAGGGAATACACAAGCTCTTTAATGTCAACTCTGGCATTGGGCAGCACGTTCTTCTCGAGCAGGGGCTGATCCATCCCGGCTCGGTCGTCGTTGGAACCGACAGTCACATGAACCTGCTCGGGGCCGTGGGTTGCTTCGCGACGGGGGTCGGAACCACGGACATGGTGGCCACCTGGTACTCTGGCAAGCTGTGGTTCAGGGTGCCTGAGACCATTAGAGTCAATTTCAAGGGCAAGTATTCATTCCCCACCACCGCAAAGGACCTCACTCTGTACTTCATCTGTCGTATCGGTCCGGATAGACCGAACTACAAATCGCTCGAATTCTTCGGAGAGGTAATAAACGGTTTCCAGGTGCATGATGCGATTACACTCGCGAGCATGATCACAGAGATAAACGGAAAGATAGGTTTTGTTCCAACCAATCACCAGATCTTCGAATTCCTCAAGAGCCGCATCGGGGCCGCTCCGGAGCCTGTTTCGGCAGACGCTGACGCCGTTTACTCCGAGAGCGTTGATCTTGACATACATGGGCTACCTCCGCAGGTAGCTTGCCCGCATACACCGGGAAATGTCAGACCCGTCTCCGAAGTGAAGGGAACTCACATAGATTTTGCGTTCGTGGGTTCGTGCACAAACGGAAGGTACGAGGATCTCTCTGAGGCCGCGGCCGTGCTCAAGGCTGGCGGCAAGGTCCATCCTTCTGTTCAGCTCACGATAGTGCCAGCCACGATGGAAGTGGCAAGAAAATGCCTCAAGGCAGGTCACTACGAGACTTTCCTGGAGGCGGGAGCAATTGTGACAAATCCAGGTTGCAGTTTATGTACGACGGGGCACCACGGCGTGCTCGGCAAGGGTGATGTCCTCATAAGTACATCTAACAGGAATTTTCTCGGCAAACTGGGGAAGGGTTCTCAGGTTTACCTGGCGAGCCCGGCAACGGTGACTGCATCAGCCGTGAAGGGTGAGATTGCTGACCCCGGAGAATTTCTCCGGTAGAACCAGGGAACGATGAAGTAGGGGCGACGAAGTAGGGGGCACGAACCAGGGAGCAGTTGTATGAAACTTAAAGGTAGAGCGTGGGTGACCGGAAACGACATAGACACAGATCAGATCTATCACGGTCAATACTTGCCCATAACCGACCCGCACGAGATGGCCAAGCATGCCATGGAGTACGTGCCAGGGATGGAGAATTTTCCGCGAGAGGCAAAAAGCGGAGACATGGTCGTGGCGGGGAAGAATTTTGGGACCGGAAGTTCAAGGGAACACGCCGTTCTGTGTCTCCAATACCTCGGGATCTCGTGCGTGGTTGCCAAGTCCTTTAGCAGAATCTTCTTCAGGAACGCGGTCAACCTGGGCTTTCCCGTCATCGAATGCCCCCTGCTTTCTGAGACTTTGAAGACCGGTAACACAGTTGAGGTTGACGTCGTAAGCGGTAAGATAACTGATCTCACAACTGGTGAATCGTTCCGGGGAACGCCGCCGTCGGGCCTCGAGAAAGAGATCGCTGGCTCCGGTGGGTTAATCGAGTACCTGAAGAAGGGCGCCCGGGGTCTGAAGTAGTCTCGCGCCTTTGTCGTTTGCCCTGAAATGCCTCTCTAAGGAAGGGGAGTATGGGACTCACATTTGCAGAAAAACTCCTTGCCTTGAAGGCTGGAAGAGACTCTGTGCAGCCTGGGCAGATAGTCGAGGTTTCGCCCGACGTCGCCATGAGTCATGACAACGCTGGCCTTGTGATAAGACAGTTTGCGCAGATTGGCGTGAAGAAGGTCTGGGATCCTTCGAAGATAGTGATTCCGCTCGACCATCGGGTACCCGCCGAATCTACGAAGACGGCCAACGCTCACAAATCAATAAGGGCTTTTGTCAAAGAACAAGAGATAGCTTCGTTCTATGACATAAGGGAGGGGGTCTGTCATCAGGTTCTCGTAGAAAAGGGACACATCCTTCCTGGAATGCTCGCGCTCGGGACCGATTCGCACACCACGTCGTATGGGTGTGTTGGCGCCTTTGGGACAGGAATAGGCGCGACCGAGATGGCCGCTGTGTGGGCCACGGGGAAAATATGGCTTAGAGTGCCCGAATCCATCAGGGTTCAAGTGAACGGCAATTTCCCTGAGATGGTTTTTCCGAAAGACTTCATTCTTTATCTCGTCGGTAAGCTGGGGGCCGAAGGCGCGAACTACTGCTCGGTGGAATTTCAAGGACCTGCAATCGCCAACATGGGAATCCCCGGTCGGTTTACGATCTGCAATCTCTCGATGGAGATGGGGGCCAAGAACGCCGTCGTGCCGGTCGACCGAGTTACCGCCGAGTTCCTGGAAGGCCTGGGGGTTGGCAGTGGGACGGCGTTTTATCCCGACCCCGACGCAAGCTACGCGCGTGAAGAGGTCTGCAATATCTCGAAGCTGGCACCCCAGGTGGCCTGTCCACACGCAGTTGACAACGTCAAGCCTGTTGAGGAGCTAGGAGGCACGAGGATCGACCAGGCAGTACTCGGTTCTTGTACAAACGGCAGGATCGAGGACCTGAAAGAGGCCGCTTCGGTCATGGCAGGAAGACGTGTGCATCCCGACGTGAGGATGCTTGTTGTTCCGGCTTCAAAGTCCGTTCTCCTTGAAGGAATAAGGACCGGCATTATCACAACGCTCGTAGAGGCTGGTGCCGTGCTTGTAAATCCCGGTTGCGGCCCCTGTCTGGGTGCGCACGAAGGCATCCTGGCCGATGGCGAGGTCTGCATTGCATCGACAAACCGCAATTTCAAGGGCAGGATGGGGAGCTCGACATCCGAAGTGTATCTTGCGAGTCCAGCCACGGTGGCCGCAAGTGCGGTCATGGGAAGGATAACTGACCCACGAAAGGTGAAGTAGATTTCGGCAAGGAGGATTGGCAAGTTGGATACGGCAAAAGGCAGGGTTTGGGTACTTGGTGACAACGTGGATACGGATGTCATCTACCCAGGTAAGTATCTCCCCATAATCGTTCCAGAGGAGATGGCTCTTCATGCGCTCGAGGGAATCGACCCGCAGTTTCCGAGCAGGCTGAAGCATGGAGACATAATAGTAGCCGGCTCGAATTTCGGTTGCGGAAGCTCCAGAGAACAGGCTGCCACGTGTCTCAAAGCAGCCGGCGTTGCCGCGGTCGTCGCCGGTTCATATTCAAGGATATTCTTCCGCAACGCTTTGAACCAAGGCCTCGCTCTCGTGGAGTCGAAGGAATGCAGGACACGCGTCAAAGAAGGCGACACCATAACGATTGATTTCGGGCGAGGGAAGATTCTTCTTTCTGACGGAGATATTTCTTTCGAGTCCTTGGCTCCTTTTCTCATGCAGATCCTCGAGGCCGGAGGCCTGATAGAGCATACAAAAAAGAAGATCGCGGGAGGTAAATAGCGGGACGAGTTTCCCCTGGAGAGACGAGGAAAGATAGCTTGAGTTAGCTGGAGGATTCTATGGCCAAGTACAAGATTGCGTGGATGCCGGGAGACGGAATTGGAGTGGATGTTCTGGATGCGGCGAAGATTGTCTTTGACGCAATCGCTCTTGACGCGGAATACATCCCCGCGGAGATTGGATGGACCTGCTGGGAGAGGTATGGAAACGCGCTTCCAGACGCCACGGTCGAAATTCTCAAGAATTCCACGTGCGGCTTTTTTGGCGCGATCACTTCAAAGCCACACGTGCCAGGCTACCGCAGCCCCATTGTCAAAATAAGGCAGCTTTTTGACCTTTACATCAATCTGCGTCCCTGCAAGGCCTATCCAGGAAATCCCCTCAATCTAAAAGAAGGGATTGACCTGGTGATTTTCCGTGAGAACACCGAAGGGCTTTACTTCGGAGCTGAGTTCTTTCCGCTGCCCCCAGAAATAGTCGAGCTCGAGGGAGTGAAGGGAAGGGTGGACCCCAACGAGACGGCGGTATCGCTCAGGGTAATAACGCGCAAGGGTTCTCACAGGATTGTGAAGGCTGCCTTTGAATACGCAAGAGAACATAAGAGAAGAAGCGTTACGGTTGTGCACAAAGCGAACGTTGTGCGAAAGACCTGCGGCCTTTTCCTTGAAGAAGCTGAGAAGGTGGCCAAGGAATTCCCCGACATTGAGTATAGAGAAGCCAACGTTGACGCTGTCGCGATGTGGCTAATCAAGAATCCCACGGATTATGACGTTTTTGTGACAACGAATCTCTTTGGAGACATAATATCCGATGAGGCCGCCCAACTTGTGGGCGGTCTCGGCTTCGCTTCGGCGGGAAACATAGGCGACCGTTTTGCCGTTTTTGAACCCACGCACGGTTCCGCCCCCAAGTATGCGGGACAGTACAAGGTGAACCCCATGGCTACGCTGCTTGCCGGCAGGTTGATGCTTGAATGGCTTGGCGAAGTGACAAAGGCTGCGAAGCTGGAGGCGGCAATCGCCGCGGTAATAAGAGAAGGCAAAAAGAGAACGTACGACATGGGCGGAACCTCAACCACGCTGGAGATTGCCGAGGAAGTAGCAAGGAAGCTCTGACGGGGCGATGAAGAAGCCGTGACGAAGCGCTCTGATTGTGTGACTGAGTTAGCGGGCAGCCTATCTGCTCGCAGTCAGAAGGTGGAGGTAGGGCTAACTGAGAAACGAAAGCAGCAGACCGTCGTACTGAATTGGCGGTGATGATTTGAAGGAGAATTGATGAAGAACGAAAAGTACATTTTCTTTTTCGGCGAGGAAGCAAGGGAGCTGGAGAAGGATATCAAGGACATCCTGGGAGGTAAGGGAGCGGGTCTCTTTCAAATGACACAGGCCGGTTTCCGCGTGCCGCCTGGATTTACGATTACCACTCACGTTTGCAGAATCTACTACGAGAACGAAGGAAAACTCCCTCCCGGCTATCTTGAGGAGCAGGAAGAGAACCTCACGAAGCTTGAGCACGTAATGGGAAAGAAGCTGGGTGATGACAAGGATCCTCTCCTGGTCTCCGTGCGTTCCGGCGCCAAGTTCTCGATGCCCGGGATGATGGACACAATCCTCAACCTCGGCTTGAGTGACAAGAGTGTGGAGGGCCTAGCCGGCAAGACAGGAAACGATAGATTCGCCTACGACGCTTACAGACGATTCATGCAAATGTTTGGTAATGTAGTGCTGGGTGTGAGCAAGGCGCTCTTCGACGAGGAACTTCAGGCCGTGAAGGCACAGAAGGGAGTGGAGGAAGACACCAGGCTCGATGCTCAAGACATGAAAGAAGTCTGCCGTCGCTTCAAGGGCCTGATAAAGCGAGAAAAAGGGATTGATTTTCCGCAGGATCCCCGCAGACAGCTCGACATGGCGAGGGACGCCGTTTTCAGATCCTGGAACAACGAGCGGGCGATTTTCTATAGAAGGCAGCACGGCATAGCCGAAGAACTCGGTACAGCGGTAAACGTGCAGACAATGGTCTTTGGAAACATGGGTAATACGTCGGGCACGGGCGTGGGGTTCACCCGGAACCCATCTACCGGAGAGAGAAAATTCTACGGTGAGTATCTGATGAATGCCCAGGGCGAGGACGTGGTAGCAGGAATAAGGACCCCCAAACCCATTGACGAGCTTGCTATGGAAATGCCCGATGTCTACAAGGAACTCTGCAACATCGTTGAGAAATTGGAGCGCCATTACAGGGACATGCAGGACTTCGAGTTTACCGTACAGGAAGGAAAGCTCTACATACTGCAGACCAGAACGGCAAAGAGGACCGGGCCGGCAGCGGTCAAGATCGCAGTTGAAATGGCGAAGGAAGGCCTCATCAGCAAGGAGGAAGCGCTTCTTCGCGTACCTCCTGAGTCTTTGGATCAACTGCTTCACCGCCAGATTGACAAGAATGCAAGGTTTCGTGTTATTGCCCGAGGCCTTGCAGCATCGCCAGGCGCGGCAAGTGGCGCCGTGGTATTCAGCGCTGATGACGCGGTTGCCTGGTCAAAGAATCGTAAGAAGGTAATACTCGTCAGGAACGAGACAAATCCTGATGATATTCACGGCATGCACGCAGCCGAAGGGATTTTGACCGCCACGGGTGGCATGACTTCCCATGCAGCAGTTGTGGCAAGGGGTATGGGCAAGACTTGCGTTGCGGGAAGCGGCGCAGTGAAAGTGAACGAGAAAGAGAAATTTTTCACCGTTGGCAAGACAACTGTGAAAGAAGGAGACCTAATCACGATTGATGGTTCCACGGGCGAGGTGATCTTGGGTGAGGTTGGCACGGTTGAGGCGAAGGTCAGCGGGGAATTTGCAGAGTTCATGGGATGGGCTGACGGCGTGAGACGGCTCAAGGTAAGGGCCAACGCGGACATCCCGAGGGATGCCGCACAGGCCAGAGCTTTCGGAGCGCAAGGTATTGGTCTCTGCCGTACCGAGCACATGTTCTTTGCAGAAGAGAGGTTGCCCGTAGTTCAGAGGATGATCATGTACGCTGCCGAGGCAAAAGCTGCCGAAAGGGAAGTGCGCAACCTGGAAACCCAGCTTGACAAGACCTCATGGAGGGAGAGAGAGCATATCGAAAAGGAGCTCTCAGAAGTCAGGAAGAGAATGGAAGAGCCCATGAAAATATACAAGGGCGCACTAGGTGAGTTGCTTCCTTTCCAGAAGGCCGACTTCATTGGACTTTTTAGAGAAATGGAAGGGCTTCCTGTCACTATCCGTACTCTGGACCCGCCGCTCCATGAGTTTTTGCCCAAGAGAGAAGAGCTCACGACAGAGCTCGCCTTGCTTCAAGAAAGGAAGGCGCCTCCCCAACAGATTGAGAAGAAAAGCGCCCTCTTGCGCAGGGTAAATGATTTGTACGAGTTCAATCCAATGCTAGGTCACAGGGGGTGCAGGCTTGGAATCACCTTCCCTGAGATAACCGAAATGCAGGTGCGAGCTATCTTCGAGGCCGCGTGTGAGCTGGCCACCGAAGGTAAGACTATCGTTCCAGAGGTCATGATACCTCTTGTTGGACATGTGAATGAACTCAGAGAGCAGAAGGAAATCGTCGACAGGGTGGCCAGCGAGACCATGGCAAAGTGCGGGGTCAAAATCGAGTATCTTGTCGGCACGATGATAGAGTTGCCGAGGGCTGCCGTGACTTCAGACGAAATAGCCGGGGAAGCTCAATTTTTTTCTTTCGGCACAAACGATCTTACACAGATGACTTTTGGCTTCTCCAGGGACGACGCCGGAAAGTTCCTCCCTCAATACATGGAACAGGGCATACTCGAGAAAGATCCATTTGTGACGATAGACCAGAATGGTGTCGGTCAGTTAATGAAGCAGAGCGTCGAGAAAGGCAGAAAGGCAAGGCCGAATCTCAAAGTCGGCATCTGCGGTGAGCACGGCGGCGAGCCCGCGAGCGTGGAGTTCTGCCACCGGCTGGGGCTTGACTACGTGAGTTGTTCACCATTCAGAGTGCCAATCGCCAGGCTTGCTGCGGCACAGGCTCAGCTTAGAGAAGCAGGCGTGGGAGAAAGTCTGTCGGTCTGATGGCATCCTGCCGCGATCGAACGACGATATTAGTTCTCAGGGTTGTTCCTGACCAAGCTCGTCGATGAACTCGCTCCTTTTGGAGAGGATTCAGACGCCGTCACATGTTTTACGAAAGGCTCCTCGTACGGCTGAGGAAAGAGCGATTCCGGCCGACTGCGATTGCCGCTTACGCGCGGGGCACGCTAAGGCGTGCTAGACAAAGCCTCGACGAGAATCCCGAATTCGTGAGGTCCCTCCTCGTTGTCACGCTCATCCTTTTTGGTATCCTTTTTGTTCAATCTGCGTGGTTCTCGGTCTTCATATCCAGATCCATTGGAATCAGGTTTCTGATGTGGAGCAGTGTCTGGCTTGGCCTCGTTTTCTTCTGGCCCCTCATCCATACAAGCTTGAACCGAGATTCTGAGGACGCGCCTCTGGGCAAGGTGACGGTTGCCAACTTCTTCAGCCTTCTCAGACTCTCTCTTGTCCCTGGTATTTTCATTCTGATACTCAGCAAGAACACAGGATACGCAATCGCACTATTCGCAGCCGGCGCCCTGAGCGATGTGTTTGATGGTTTCATCGCGAGAAAGCTTTCCCAGCAAACAAGAATGGGCGTTGTTATGGACCCGATTGTCGATGTCGCATTTAACACGAGCGTAATCTGGGCGCTCGTGATCTCGTGGAAACTCTCTCCAGTAATAGGCGTTCTTATCACCTTACGCTATGTTCTTCTGCTCGGGGGTGCCGCGTACATTTACGTCTTCCGTGGTCCTGTTCGAATACGGCCAACGGTTTTCGGGAGGCTCACCGCGGTTTTCCTCTCGGTCATGATTCTGGTCTTCATGTATCTGCACGAATACGCCACCCCTCTGCTTAGAGAAAGGCTTTCTGGCGTTATCGAGGCCGGGCTGGCAATCCTTATTGCAGGAACAATCCTACATGTGCTCATTATGGGGCTGTACAGCTTGAGGCAATACCCGAGAGTTGTTTCTGCCGAGGAGAATTCAGAAGAACAGGCGCAGACCGGCGCATAGGCCCTCAGCAGATGGGTAGGCCTATCGAATTCTGAGAAGCAAAGCCTGATTTCGTCCGACGACCAATTGATGAAATCTCGTATCCTGTTCGCGCGTGCCTGGTCCCCCGGCGTTGCGAATATCGTGGAGGCCATCCTGCTACCGATTTTTCGCTAGGAATACGATCTTCGTAGACCTGCTTTCCAGCCCCGAGGCCACTATCACAAAATATATTCCCGGGGAGACTCTTCTTCCGCCATCATCGCACCCATCCCAGGTCACCGTCCGTTCCCCGCCTGGCCCTTCGAAGAGCTTCCTTACCACCCTTCCGCTGATGTCTGCGATTGAGACTCGACACGGAAAGCCACCACCTGCACGATACGAAATAACTGCGCTGCCAAGCAGCGGATTCGGGCGAATGTTGACGACCAATCTATTAGTTTCGGGTGTTATGCCCTCATGTGAAGCGTCCCGCTCGCCGGTGGACGCGTCGGAGACTTCGGTGGCCGAAGCCACTGCATGAGATCTACAGTTAGTACGCCCGGGCGTCCTTAGCAGTCCGCTCAGGTAGAAGAAAACACATGAAGTCCTGATGACGGAGTGTGTTTCAGAGGAGAATGTCCACATTGGTTCAGTGGGCCCTGGGTAAAAACCCCATTTGTCCGGGAAAGAACCATCCGAATTCTGGAGCGTGAGCAAGAAGCGGAGGATTCCCCACTTTTCATTGAGCCTACCGGTGCTTCCAAGTACAAATGCGGTTGAAGGCAGCTCGCTAGTCCACCCCCTGACGTCGTACCCTGCTGCCTCTTCGTCGTAGTAGGTTATGTTGACAAGAGTGTCAACGTTGGGGCAATGCTTGTAGGGATCGGTCAGACACCAGCACGGAGGAAGCTCCGGGCCTTGAACACAGATCTTCGTGCAGTAGTCTTCGCATCCCGCAGATGGTTCTGCCGCGCAACGCAGGCATACCGGGTCGGGCACATGTGCGATCACTAAGCTGTCGTAGTCGTAGCGGGGATGACCGTCGGGATACATTTGTCTTCCGAGCAAAGTCGCACTTCTATCTATGGCACCGGTCAGGTCAGAAAGTGTGGGGTCCTGGACCGCGTAACAGACCATTTCATACAGGAGCCAAGATGTGTAGGGAAGGTTTCTGCGCGAGAGCCGGGCCTGGTGCGGAAACGAGCCATCGGCGTTCTGGAATTTTAGGGTCTTGCGCACGCAGTCTCTCGCAAATGACAAGTAAGTCTCGTCGCCCGTTACCTCGTAGGCGCTCACGGTATTCATGGCTCCAAGGAGACCCCAATTGAGCTGGCATGAACCCCCGAGAGTCAAGATCTGGTCTGCCGACTTGAGGCCAACCCTTAGGTACTCTTCGTTGCACGTATAGTTGTAAGCATCCAGGAACGTCCAGCCGAGCTGCCCATCGTAACAGGTGCCACTAAGGACGTTGGAAAGATGTGCAGCGATGAAGTCCAATCTGTCGCAGGCTTCTTCCAAGAAGCGCTTTTCACCGGTGCAGGCGTAAAGGTTCAGGTAACCCTGGGCTTGCATGCACGGGACCAACCTATAGAACTCGCTTTGGGGAAGCACCAGCGAGTCTCTTGGGTCTGGGGTGTAGCCCTGTGACGACTTTCTGCTAAGGAGAAACTCATGGGTTGAAAGAAGGGTCGCAAGTATCTTGCAGTCATTGTCGCTGAGTGGCGCACACGTCTCGCAACATAGGCCGTCATCATTGACACATAGCGAGTCGATATGCCGGTTCCCGGCATGGCAATAACTCTGGAGCCTGCCATAAATATCTCGACCTTTATGGCAGCCCTTACTTATGTGCGTTGCCTGAGAGGATGAGAGTGTCAGATTTGCAGCCTCTGCCTTCCAAGTCCAGAACTGACCAATGCAGCCGAGGACAAGGAGCGCAATCCCTATCTGTAGAAATTTGGCTTTCAACGGAGTTCCTTTCAGCGTTAGAGAATGTCGGATCACAACCGTGGCGCGAACTGCTGCGTCCCCCGCACTTGGCCGATCCCAGCCAGTGGTTGGGAAAGGATGGCGCAAACTAGACTCTCTTGACAAAAATCTCATGGGAGACAGGCCGCTCCAGCTTCACGTTCGATTCCAACAATATCATATCACAAATTTCCGCTATCTGCAAGCAGTTTTTTGAGTTCCGCGTGCTTTTCTCTGATCCCGCGATGCTCCCCGTGGCATGCTTGTTGCAACCTTGGATTTGGCGCCGGAACTCCTTTGGTTTCAAGCTCAAATGAGGGGTTTGCGGTAAGAGATTAGTCTCTGCGGAAAGGCTTCTTCCAATTCGTGGGACGGAAGATTTCCAACGCCCTGGGAAGACAGTTTTCAACCTCTTCGCACGTGCGAGATAGAAGGCTATAGAGGGGACATTCGCAATCGTGACAAGCATGGCCGTAATCGTGAAAGTGCGAACTCTTGGGACGATTCTGCGGCGGCAGGAGCCTGCCGGCGCCCTCGCAGTGGGAGGCCAAGAGCCTACTGCCATCTCGACTACTTTGACGGCGCGAAGCCGCAGGTCTGCTGTCATTCTGTCGGTGCTCGTTGCCGCGTGGATAGTTTTTCTTTTTGCCACTGTCGCAACGTCGGTGATTCTGTCTTTTGCGGCCCCCACGGCGTGTCTGGCCGGTCCTGGCAGCGGGACTGCCCAGATGTGGCCAAAGATAGATGCAGTGGCCGGTACCTACGACCGTTGGACCATCAGATACACGGCCACAGAGGATTTCGACAGCCACGGCGGCATGGTGACCCTTGACATTCCTGTGGGATGGAGCACGCCGCAGATCTCAGACTCTACAATCGACGGCTTCGTAAGAACGACGCTTATCGACCCGCAGGATCTCGACTCGATTAGAGTATCTGGAAGAACAATTCGCCTTTATCTGGGAGGCAACCCTGGCAGGTTCAGGGCTGGCGAGTACGTCGAGGTCATCTACGGGGCTTCATCCAGTTTTACGAGAACGCAGATCACAGCGCAGGACTCTGTTCCATTCATCGCGAAAAGCGACCCTAACGATCATTCCCCTCAGGCTCTCGCGTCAGGATCTCCCACAATTCACGTTGTGGCGGGACCGACAGCGAGAATAGCTATATTCTTTGCCGGGACCGAAGCCGGTACGCTCAGCTTCACTGCTGACCAGAACTCGAACGTTTTCACTGCGAGAGGATTTGATGCCTACGCCAATCCTACCGGCGGAACTAGCTGCACTTGGAGCGTAACTGGCGGGATCGGTCAGCTTCTGGGCGGCAAGGATTCGACAAATACTTTCGACGCCAACAAGGCTGGCATGGGATACATCATTGCCCGGGACGACTTCGCCCACATCGATTCTACAGGACTTCTAACCGTCACTCACGGAGCATACACTCGCCTCGACGTTGCTCAGGCTGACACCGCAATCGCTGGAGACGACTTCCCTGTTGCAGTTGCAGCCCTCGACGCTGACGGGAACATCGTTACCACTGGAGTTGGAAGCAGTGCTGCCCTCACTTTGAGCGCATGGCGCGACTCCGTTGGCAGCGTGCGTGGAACCGCAAACCTCTTCGTCACCGAAATGAACCTCTCGCAGGGCCAGGCCAGCATCGACGAAAAGTACTTTGTCGCGGAACCCATCTACATCAGAGCCGTGGACGAAGCCGACACCACAATGCGCGATTTCGGCCCGAAATCAACTTTCGTCACACCCGCGGCTCCGTCCGTCCTTGGCATTGCCCCGGACACCTTGTCCATCGAAGCCGGCACACAGGGAACGTTCACACTCAGATCGATGGATTCTTTCGGCAATGTCTCGCCCGTGTCCCTCCCGCAGACTCTCCACCTGTGGACAGATTCTCCTGCAGGTCGATTTAGAGAACCGGGTGGAAGCATCGAGATATCCGAAGCGGTGATGTCCGAGGATAGTTCACGGGTTTCCTTCGATTACTATGACACGGTGGCCGGCAAGTTCCAGGTCGCGGCGGCGGAGGTTGACACGAATGCACCTGCATTTTCTTCCGTCACAGCATACGTTTCGGTTCATCACTCCGTGGAAGATACGCTTATTGTGTCCGGCATTTCAGATCCTGTAGTGGCCGGCAACCCAAGCGACGTCATCGTTGAGGCGAGAGACAGGTTTGGAAACAGGGTGAGCGGCTATTACGGGACAATCGCGTTCTCGAGCACTGACAAGAACCTGCAGACGATTCTTCCACTTGACTACACCTTTGTTTCCCCCGACAGCGGACGGCACATCTTCCCGCTCTCTGTGAAACTCACGCGCGCAGGGGAACAGTCTGTGAGCGTCTCCGATGTCTCGCAGCCCTCTGTGAATGGCGTTCAGAGTGGCATAACCGTAATTCCACAAAATTGTGATTCGCTTCTTCTCAGAGTTTCTTCGATGTCCGTGATCGCTGGAGACTGGCTGGATCTTGAACTGGAAGCGAGTGATGAGTACGGAAACAGAGCCACTGGATACACGGGCGTCATAGGTTTTGCCTCATCTGACACGAGCGGTACCACGGTGCTTCCAACCCAATATAGTTTCACTCCCTCCGACAGCGGGTTTCACGCTTTCTCGAGTGCGGTACGTCTCACAACAGTTGGCACTCACACAATATCAACCAGCGACACGTCTCAGACCCAGGTTGAGGGCGTCGTGACTGGGATAGAGGTCAAACCCGGATCTCCCTCCGTCCTCGACATCGCCCCGGATACTCTGTCAATCGCAGCAGGCACCCCGGGAACCTTTACGCTGACTTCGACGGACTCATTCGGCAATATCTCAGCAGTATCTCTTCCACAAACTTTCTACCTGTGGACGAATTCTGCCTCAGGTGAATTTAGAGAAGCGGGAGGAAGCGTTGAGATATTTGATAAGGGGATGGCAGGGGGTAGCTCACAGACCTCTTTCGACTACTATGACACCAGGACTGGGGAGTTCCAGATCGCGGTGATGGACGTTGACACAAACGCGCCTGCGCTTTCGCCCGTCACGGCTCGCGTTTTAGTCCGTCACGCCCTGGAAGATACCCTCATCGTGTCCGGTATTTCAGATCCTGTTGCGGCCGGCGACCCAAGTAACGTTGTGGTCGAGGTGAGGGACAGTTTCGGAAACAGAGTGAGAGACTACGGCGGGACGGTCGAGTTCTCCGGCACCGATAATAACCCGGAGACGGTTCTTCCTTCCAACTACACTTTTGTCTCGCCTGACAGCGGGCGACACATTTTCCCGCTGTCCGTGAGACTCACGCGGGCAGGCGAACAGTCTGTGAGCGCCTCTGACGTCTCACAACCGTTGGTAGATGGCATCCAGAGGGGGATAACCGTTGTACCTCAGAATTGCGATTCGCTCTTGCTCAGGACCTCCTCGATGTCTACGACCGCCGGAGAATGGCTCGACGTCCAAATCGAAGCAATTGATCAATACAAAAACAGAGCCACGGGATACGCGGGGGTCGTAGGCTTCTTTTCAACTGACGCAAATGACAGCACTGTGCTCCCGGCCTGTTACCGTTTCGCACCGTCCGACGCCGGACTTCACGTTTTCTCGAGAGCGGTGCGTCTCACGACAGCAGGTACTCAAGCGATATCATCTTGCGACACGTCTCAGGTCCAGATTGATGGCGTTGTGGCGGGGATCAAGGTCGGAGCCGGAGCCCCTGCAAGCATCGTATTGTCTCCTCCCGGGCCGTTCCGTGTGAACGCGGGCGGGACACAGGTTCTTAGCGCCACAGCAAGAGACGCTTTTGGAAATTTCCCTCCTGGGGAGCCAGTGAGCATTGTCATAAAGGACGCAGCCGATGGCTCTCTGGATGACGATCCGGCAAATCCCAACAACACCTCTGGCGGGGTCTCAATTCAGACCGGCGCCACGGACAGCTCGGGAGTGGTTACTGCCCTGTACCGCGCCCCGCAGGTATCTGGGTTCAGCGACACGATTGACGCTTACTGTTCTACTGTCAGCCACCAGTCGGTGTCTGATGTACTTGTCACTTCGATCCCAGCAGGAGCGACCTCTCTCAGAGTACTTCCTGCGACCGCGTTGGTGGATACTGCCGGTGCAATTTTCTCGATTTCCGTAGAGGCAATAGACAGTTTTGGAAATCTCGACACATCGGATACAAGTCTGGTAAGAATCACGGCCTCATCGCCGAGTGCCAGAATATCCGCAAATGGCGGCTCAGCTTGGTCTACCTCTGCGGTGGACTCGCTGCCACTCGTCTCAGGCTCATCTCAGTCAAGGTTAAAGCTCAGGGATACCAAGATCGGAAGTCTGAGCGTTTTCGCGGAGGACACGCAGGGGATTCTCATAAGCGCTTCGAAAAACAACATCGGCATCACGCCTGCTCTTCCCTGGGGAGTGATAGCGGTCACATCTGTCCGAGACACCCTGACCGCAAATGGGCAAACCTCCACTACCGTTCTTGCGGGGCCGATTGCCGATGTTTACGGCAACACCGTGGGGTCCGGAGTCAAAGTCACTGCGGCAAGCAACCTCTGCCAGATTGTCGCGTCCGACGTGGACACGAGCGTCTCTGGCATTCAGCTTCTGACCTCGGCAAACAGCACGGTGTCCTTTGCTTTGCGGGTTGGCGCAGCGGCCGGGAATGACACCGTGAGTGTTGTTTCGACCCAGGGAACTGCAAGGGGACTCAAGCGCGTCGTGCTTCTCGAATCGCCCTATCTTCGGTATGTGGCCAATTCCATCACTCAAAATGTTGTGAGTGCGGGACAAAACGTCTCGTTTGCGCTCGAGGTTGAAAACACCGGCGGAAGCAGGGTTTACCTGTCTCCTTCTTCCACACTACGACTAAGCGACGGCAACGACGGAAACTACGACGCGAGCCTTTCCGACACGGCTGTTGTTCTCCCGGGGGCGCGGGCACTGCTCACGTTTGATACGGTTGGCGTGCCAGCCCAACTCGACCCCGGCTCGTACTCACCGACCTTGAGCCTCTCAGGAAAAGACGGGAACGGTTGCTCCTTTGAACAAAACCTCCAGGCTGGAGTCAACACCGTCAGTGTGATCGCGATGAGGATTCGCACAATTTCGGCAAGATCTAAGGTGATCCGGGGAGACGTGAACGTAGCGGTGGAAATGACGATTCGCAACGAGGGAAGCATCGCTCTTGAGGTGACAGCGGCGGGTCTTTCGTTCTCAAGTGGTGGACATAGCTACTCACTCGCATCACCAGCTTTGCCTCACACACTGGCAGGCGGGGAAACAGGAATCTTCTCTTTTCTGGTTGACGTAGATCGATACGCCCCTCTGGGCCCCTGCACTATCGACGGTTTCGCGAGCGGGGTGGCGGGAGGAGTAAATGTCAACGACACTCACGCGGACAGCACCGCCGCCTGGCTCGTCCAGAGCTCCGCTGTCCTTTCCTACGTTGACGAGGGCCTCTCGACAAGCAGCGTTTCTCTCGGACAGAGGCATTCATTCTCTGTAGCAATACTCAATTCCGGAACAGCTTCGGTCGAGTTGGATACATCCCTTACGTTCATAAGATTCGGAGCACCCGGGGTGGAGTATGTGGCTCATCTTGCCGCGCCCACTCTCTTGGGCGGCACAGGCCAGACCACGATTCACTTTGTGGAAACCGAGGTTCCTGCATCGATGAATAGAGGAGCACATTCCATAGAAGTTGTGTTAGGAGGAACCGAGAACGAGGCTCCTTTTGCTGACACGCTATCGTGCGCCCCACAGAGCGTCAGAGTGGAACTACCCACCGTGCTGGAGTGCGCGTCCATTTCTCCCGACACCGTGAGCACGGGCCATTCACCATATTTTAGCGTGGTCCTAAAGAACAGCGGTGAGGCCACCGCACTTCTTCTTCCTCAAACTCGCCTGCGCTTTGGCACCGTGCCGAGATTCGAGACATTCCTCTCGGAATCCCTTGTTGTAGAAAGTGAGAGCCTGCGCACACTCACGTTTTCTGCTTCGGCCATAGATTCAGGTTTCGCAACCGGTGGGTATGTACCGGAGCTTCTCGTGAAGATCGTGGAGAATGGAATCGCCGAAGACACTCTCCTTACCACCGGAAGTGATACGCTCGTCGTCCAGAGAAGGGCGCTGTTTAGCTGGATCGCAGCCAGCCTGGTGCCCTCAAGGGTGACGGCTGGGCAGGTAGCAAGCTTTTCTCTTGAGGTTGAGAACCAGGGAGACGCCGCCGCTCTCATAGAACCGGCTCTTTGCGAGATCAGGATCAAGGACGGGGCGAACGAGTTTGTTGCTAGTGGTCAGGGAACGCTCCTTAGGATCGCTTCCCATGAACGTGGCGTTCTCACGTTTATGCAGGATACGATACCGCTGACCATGGCTCCTCAGGGTTACAGTGTTGAGGTCAGTCTCGAGGGAAGCGAGAATATGCTCCCACTGTATGCAAGGATCTTCTCACCACAGGGTGAACTTGTCGTACAAAGTGCGCCTTCGCTGAGGTACGTCCATGACTCTTTGAGGCCCAACGTCGTAACACAGCAGCAGACCGCCAGCTTCTCGCTCCGAGTCGAGAACACGGGCGACGCCGCGCTCTTTTTGGCAGACTCAAGTTTTCTCTCCCTGGGTTCCGTGGCTGACACGGTGGATTGCTCCAAAGGATGCGAGGTGCAGGGGCGCTCGACCGCATCATTGTATTTCAAGAGCGTGATCCTTGATAGTGCTGCCATAACGCCTGGTCTTCACGCCGCGTCGCTTGAATTCAACGGAAGGGACTGGAACGGACTAGTTTTCTCTCAGACGCTCCACACCTCCCCTGACAGCATCCTTGTCAACAAACCCGGGGATCTGAGGGTTTACTCGGCTACGCTCAACGCGCCGAACGCTCCGCGCGCTGATACCTCGCAAGCATTCACGGTAGACGTCGAAGTTGAGAACGTGGGTCAGGAAGATGCGTTGGACGTCGTGGTTTCTCTCTCTTCTAATGGCGGTTCCATCATCGGCGGCCCAATGGTTGCTGGTACTATTCAAGGTGGAAGCAAAAAGAAACTTGGTATTCCTGTTCGGGCCGCCGCTTCAACGGGGATCGAGACGTTTACTGCGCACATCGAGTCCTCGGTCGGAGCAATAAGTGGTAAGCCTCTCTCCGTGGGGAGCGCTATCGACGATACGACAAGCGCCATTATTGAGCTACCCGCACTTCTTTCGCTCTCTGTATCGATCTCCGAACCATCGGGCGGAACTGACGGAATACTGTCTACGCAACAGAACTTTAAAATACGTGCAATCGTTGCAAACACCGGCCAGGGTCAACTAGCTTCAGGCGGTGCGGTGAGGATGACCGCCCCTCAGGGCTTTGTCCTCTTTTCGCCGTCCGTTCAGAGCTTTAGCCCTGGGGCAGCAGTTGAATGGACGCTGGGTGCTCCTGCGAGCGCTTCGGTTTTCTCCACGTTTTTTGTCACGATGGAGAATGTTCCCATCGCTCTTAATACCAGCCAGAGAGCCGACACGCTGGGTACTAGCAAGATCCTCAACGTATCAGTGGTCAACAGGGTTGACCTGTCGCTTCAAGCTGCAATCTCGGCTCCTCCAGATGGCGCCGACGGGAGCCTTCACGTTGGTAGCCCGTTCACGATTGTGGCGACCGTCACGAATCTCGGAGTGGCAGGTACTACGGGGAACGGAAAGATGGCGATTTCTCTTCCAGCGGGCTACGTGCTAGCCCAGGGCTACGCTCAAGAGCAGGCCTTCACAATCGGAGCCCCCGTGCTCTGGGATGTGGTTGCTCCTTCGGAGAGCTCTCCGATCCAGCACATTTCTCTGTCCGTTTCAGTGATTCCATCTGACGAGAACACAAACGCGGAAGCTTATGTCTCCGCTGGCACCAGAGACATCGCCGTGTACGTCGAAAGTACAAACATGATCGCCGAAGCGTTGCCCATCGCCGAAGCTCCGGCGCTGATGGCGCCGGGAGAGAGTTCGGTAAAACTCATGGCCCTACGAATTACTAACACCCAGAAGATCGGCGAGGGAAGCGCAATCGCACTCAAGGCCTTGAGTTTCTTTGTGGGAGGAGAGGACAACGTAAGGCTCGTAAATCCTTCCGCGGCGCTCTCCGCCGTAAAGCTTGCAAGACACTCTTCGCCGGGCGTTTTCCTTGGCGTGGCGAATGTCTCAGCGACAAATCCTGTCAGAGTTGAGGTTGTGCCCCAGGCCGACACGCTTCATCCCGGCCAAAGCGACACGCTTTTAGTAATCGTTGACGTGTCCCAGAGCCCTATCGGCGGCGGAGTCAAGCTTGAAATCGAGGGTGACGCAGCGTTTGAGGCAGTTGACCTGGCTTCGGGACAGCCAATAGGTGTGGTGACCCCGGATAACAAGAGTTTTCCTCGCACCTTCTCCGCGCCTTCGAGATGGTTCATGGGCGTCCACAACTACCCGAATCCGTTCAAGGCCGGCCTCGAATCTACGCGGATCTCTTACTACCTCGAAAGAGATTCGAGGGTCACTCTCAAGATATACACGCTCGATGGGAAGCCTGTGTTTGAGAGGACCTTCTCCGAGCAAGATCCCCAGGGCAGGGAAGGGCTGAGAGAGATTCTCTGGGACGGCAAAAACGGGAACAGCGACGTGGTACTAAACGGCGTTTACATCTGTAAGCTCGAGGCGACAGGTGTCAACGCAACGTTCAAGATCGCGGTGGCAAAATGACGGGTGTTGCAGAGAAGGGTAGCGTTCTGAGGCTCACAGAGGAAGCTCGCATGCCGAGGTTGCGACGAGCCCATTCCCGAATCGCGATCGCAGTCGCGATTCTGGGTGTGGCGTTTCTCCCCCTTGTTTTCTCAACGGGGGCGAGCGTCGCAGCGAGTAGTGGCGCGGGAGGAACGGAGAGCATTTTGTCCTTTGGCGCTGGGTCCAGAGCGCTCGGAATGGGGGGTGCATTCACCGCGATCTCTGATGATGCGACGGCTGCGTACTGGAATCCCGCGGGACTTTCTTGTCTCGAGCAGACCGGCATTACAGGGTTTCATTCCTCACTCTTTGAGGGTAGTTCGCTTGACTTCTTCTCAATAGGTTACCCCACGGTTCGCTTCGGTGGCCTCGGCTTCGCCTTCTTAAGGGTTGGAACCGATGGTATACAGACCTACGACGACCGGAGCGGAAGTCTCGGCCAGATAGACTTCTCGCAGAGCGAGATGATCTTCTCTTATGGTCGGAAGATTCCATTCAACGTGAACGTCGGAGCTTCTGTCAAAATCGTGAATCAAAGAATGGGAGAGCTGAGTGCCGATGGGGCGGGGTTCGATATAGGAGCCTTCTATTCGGTGCCCTACGTCAAGGGCGTTGCGCTTGGGTTGCATCTGCGCGACCTGCCTGGAGCGAAACTCAAGCTCGTCGACCAGGTCGAGAAAACTCCTCGCACGGTCAGAATCGGTGCATCTTACAGGGATTCCTTGCGAGACGGCCGCGACGTGGTTCTCTTCGCGCTGGACGCCTCTCTGCCGGAGAAGGCAAATACAAACGTTTCAGTAGGAGGAGAGTACGTTATCGATCAACTCGTGGCGCTCAGGGCAGGGTTCAAAGAAGGAAAGCTCTCCGCTGGAGCTGGCGTGAGATGGAGAAACTACTCGCTCGACTACTCGCTTGGAAATAGCGAGCTCGGGAACCTGCATCAGTTCTCCGTCTCGGCTACCTTCGGGGATCCGGTTGCACTCAGAAGACAGCGCGAGGAGCTTGAGCGGAAACGCGAGGTGTCGAGGTTGCTCGAGGAAGAGAAAACAAAACGGATTGAGACGCATGCGGAGCTTGCACGACAGGCTTTTGACCAAGCGAGCTATTCTGCTGCCCTCGAAGAGTGGAATCTCGTGCTTGAATATGACCCAGGAAATGCCCGGGCGAAAGAGAGCATCAAGAAGGCAAAAGAGGCTTTGGCAACGAGGACCGAGGAAGAGGCCAGAGTGGCCGATTTGCATGCGAAAGTGCGCGTGCTCGTTGAACTCGGGAAAGAGCACGCGAGTCAGGGTGACTTTAGGGCGGCTTTGCTGGGGTTCAAGCAGGCAAATGAATTGGAGCCTGGCAACAAAGAAGCTCTGAGCGGTATCGGGCGTGCGGATTCCCTCATTGCGGTAGAGGTGGCGTCGAACATTGCCCTCGCCAAGAATCTAGCTACTTCAGGGAAATACCTAGAGGCCTATGCGGCATGGAACAAGGTTCTTATCTTCAATCCTGAGAATGAAGAGGCTAAAAGAGGGACTGAAGCTTCGAAAGCCGCGGTTGAGACAGTCGGACGCGACCTCGTGGAAGCAAGACGCAGAATAGATGCCCTAACACTTTATACAAACGCCGTAAGAGCTTACGAACGTGGCGATTACAAAGAGGCAAAAACGCGTATTCAGGAGATACTCAGACTCTACCCGGCTGATCAAGAAGGGCTGAGGCTTGCCGAAAAGATAGAAGAGAGGCTTTCTCCCGCGACGCCCAAAGTAGAGGAGAACGTAAAGAAACTCTACGTTGAAGGGATGAACTACTTCAGCTCGGGCGAATACGAGAAGGCCATCGAGTCCTGGAAGAAAATCTTGGCCGTCGATCCTCAAAACGAAACGGTTGCCAGAAACATTGAGAAGGCCAAGGCCAGACTTTCTTCAGGAGAAAGGAAAGCACAGTAGCATGACCATGGTAAGAAGAATCCTGGGTGACAGAAGCGAAAAGCGGTTCGACCTGGAAGTTCCCGGCGAAGAGAGATACCTCGGCCAGGTGCGAGACTTCGTGGACAAAGTGTGTACGGAACTCAACGTAGCACCTACAACCACGAATTCCATGAAACTCGCAATCGACGAGGCAAGCTCCAACATCATCAAGCATTCTTACAGGGAAAAGAAGGGTTCGATAAGGATCGCGATTTCTTCGTCTGGGTCAAACCGTCTCACGATTTCCCTTGTCGACAACGGAGAGAGCTTTGACCTTCAGAAGGTGCGAGTACCTGACCTCAGGCGCTACGTAGCTACCGGCAGAAAGGGTGGCCTCGGTCTATTTCTCATGAACAGGCTCATGGATGACGTCAGTTACAACGTGACGCCGTCTGGCAACGTGCTTACCATGAGAAAGGATCTTCTCGGAAAACGGAAGCGCCTTCCTCTGGCATGGAAAAAGCCCATCTGGCACAAGAGCCTTCGTTTCAAGTTCAGCCTGTATGCTTCAACGATTCTTCTCGCGATAGTAGCGAGTGTCTTCTCATATTTTGTCGTCCGTCAGGACAGAAGCGTCACGAGAGAGGTTGTTGCGAGGAGCAGGGCAATCTCAGAAGCGATCGCGGGTCAGAGCACCGAGCTTCTCATCTCGAGAGAAGCGCTTTCTGTCGAGCAGACGCTTCTCAACGAGACAATCGCCCGAACCCTAAAAGAGAACCCCCAGATTGCAGGCATTACGGTTGTTGATGAGGAAGGAACCATCTGGGCCAGCGACACGCCGTCGCAAGTCTTTGCCTCATACAAAGCCGTTGTCTCGGGGTCTAGAGCGCAGGATAAGAAACTCCGACAAAAATTTATTTCGATTACGACGCCCGTCGTTGTTCATGCCCCGGGTTCTACGGTCAATGACGTGGGCAAGGTCTACGTCGAAATCAGGAAAGACGTAATCCACGACTATATTGCACGGGCCCGAGGAGCGTTGGTCGGAACCGCGTTTCTTGTGCTTCTGCTCGGCAATGCAGCTATCTGGTTTGTCGTCTCTCTCTTTGTGAAGCCGCTCCAGAAGCTGTCCGACGGAGTCCGCGCGATCGGTGAGGGAATGCTTGATAGAAGGCTGGACGAAGGGGGGCCCGACGAAATAGACGAGATAGCAAGGACGTTCAACGAAATCACCGCGCGCTTTAGAAAGGCACAACAGAGCATCGTCGAGCAGGAAAGACTCCAGAAAGAAATGCAGGTGGCCCAGGAAATACAGCAATCGCTCCTTCCAAAGGAGGTGCCAATCGCAGAAGGATTCGAGATCGGCACTCTTTACAGGGCCGCGAAAGAGGTGGGAGGCGACTACTACGACTTCGTCTGGGTGGACGATGACACGCTGGGTATTGTCGTGGCCGACGTCTCCGGTAAGGGCGTCCCTGGTTCGCTCGTCATGACGATGATAAGGACTGCTCTCAGAATGGAGGCAAGGGGTAACAAGTCGGCGAGAGACGTCGTTGCCAGAATGAATAGTTTTGTCACCGACGACATGAAGAAGGGGATGTTCGTCACAATCTTCTATGTGGTGCTGGATTCGAGACACAGAGTGATTAGCTATGCAAGTGCCGGCCACAATCCGATGATTCTCTACAGGGGCGATTCGGACGAAACATATTTTCTCAATCCAAAAGGGTTCCCCGTTGGGATTGACCTTGGGGACCGCTCGCTCTTTGAGAAGTCAATCGGGTCCGAAAGCATAAAGCTCAAACAGTCCGACATGCTCGTTATCTACACAGACGGCATAACTGAAGCCATGAACAAAGATGGCCGGCTGTTCGGCGAAGAGAGGCTACTCAGAACGATCAAGAAGTACGGTAACTTGCCACCCCAGGAATTCGCCAAAACCCTGGACGAGGAGGTGGCGAGCTTCACGGGCGGGGAACCTCAAAATGACGACATAACGCTCGTAGCTATAAAGGAGAAGGCGGTTGCTGACGATATAATATATGACGTCAGAAAGAAGCTTATTGAGCTGGTTGAAGTAGAGGGCATGTCAGTGAATGAGGCATGCGAGATAATGAGAGTATCTTCTTCAACCTATTACAAATACAAGAGAAGGGTGCGCGAGCTGGGAGAGGAGGGTCTCAAGGACAGAGTGCCGAGAGCCCTCGAGAAACTCGGACGCGTGAGCCTGGAGGTCCAACAGAAGATTCTCCTGATTGCAAAGGAGTTCCCTTCTTATGGGCCAAAACGGATCAGCTATGAGCTGAGCAAACCTCAGTTTGGCGGGTTCAGCGTTCCGCCCAGCAAAATCTATCAATCTCTGAAGAGACTAAACCTCGCCACCAAAGAGCAGAGAAGAGAGTTTGCGCTCGACGGCACAAAAAAGATCATGAATTTGGATACGGATAAATCTCAGGAACAGAAACACGAAATCGAAGGGGATCTCGTCGAGCAGGCGGTCGTGGTCGGCAGTGAAAGCGAAGAGCCGGTTGCGGTCGGTCTGGCTCCCGGTCTCGACCACGAAGAGGTCCACTCTGGCACTCAACCCACGACAGTGGGGGAGGAGGAGAGCAAATGAAGGGCATTGATGTGATCGTTGAGCAAGCTGGCTCCCATTACCAGATAGCAGTCGTGCGTGTGCTAGGCCAGATTGACACCTCAACCTCGCACGAACTCGAGAGAAGACTGCAGTACCTGCTCAAGGATCATCAGTTCGAGATAGTTATTGATTTGAGCAGGGTGACATACATCAGCAGTGCAGGATGGGGAATCTTTATCAGCGAAATTCGTGGAATAAGAGAAAACGGTGGAGACCTCAAGCTCGTCGGAATGACTCCTGAAGTGGCCGAGGTGTTCGAGCTCCTCGAGTTCCACAACATACTTGAATCTTTCAAGACGGTGGCGGCGGCGGTGGAGAAATTCGAGAAGCCAAAGGCACCGGTTGCGCCCGCCGCTGAGAGACGGAAGCTGGATGAACAAGCAGAAGGCGTGGCGGCTGCATCTGAGAGACAGAAGTCCCACGAATCAAACGAAGAGGCTGGGCCTGTCCCTGACGGTACCAGGGTTGCCACCGAGAGTAGTGCGGCCATGGCCCAAGGTGGTGCTGCCAGCACGCCTGCCCCTCAAAGCAACGCGTCCGCCGTTCAAGCCGATGCATCCGTACGAGCCAACGTTATCGAGGCCACTACTCAGACCGGCACATTCCCGACGTCGTTCCGAGACAGTCGGGCGGATGAGCCAAGGACCGTTCGTGAAGGCACGCGCCAAACAACCAGGGAAAGTGTGCGTGCGGCGCGCGAAGCTCAAATGGAAGCCACATCGAGAGTGGACAGTGAGTATGCGGCAAGCAGTCGGCATAAGACCGAAGCCATGAGCCCAGGCGCGCCCAGAACAGTCGTAGAGCCCGAAGAGTCACCGACAATGCCTATGAGTAAAGATCTCGAGGCGATGATTCTTGAAATCGTCAGGGAGCATCCGGACTATGGTTGCCTCAAGATTAGAAAAGAACTGCTCGAGCATGACTACAGAAGGCCGATGAATCCCCTCGCGCTCTTTATGGAACTCAAGCGGCTTAGCCTTGAGACAAAAGAAAAGCGCAAGCGCTACGCAGATTCGTTCGCCGTGGTGGGAAGCAAGAAGTAGCATCAAAGAATTTTCTTGACACTCATCGCGGTTTTCCGATACCATTCTTGTTGCCACACTACCCGATCACCTTATCCACTTTCCAACCCTCCTCTGCTGATTTTGTTGTATTCTTATCTTGAGAGCTTAGTCGCATGGATTTTTGCGGCATCGCGCAGGATTTGCTTATTTATAGCGCTCTCGCCCAGGCTTTGATCGCTCAATTGCCCTTCGCGCGTGACTCGATCAGCGATGACGCTTGCGTCCGGTGCGCGTTCTTGCAAAGTTCGATCACTCCTAGCCCGATTGCGCATGATTCGATTGCGGATGATTTCCCTGATCCCTGGGGTTTTAGTGACTGTGAGGATGGGTTGATATGATTGCTAGAGGAGCCCGCCTAGCGTGTTCTCTCCTGCTGCATCGGTTTTAGTGACTGTGAGGATGGGTTGATATGATTGGCTTGCCTGTTTCAGTAAAGCTGCTGTGTCTTTCAGCGGTGCCGCTCTCACCAGTTGCTTCCTCACCAGTTTCGTTTCGACTCTTGACGCTCTCGATAAAGGGGCTCTCTTTCTCGCCTGTGTCTTCGGGGCTTTTGCTGCTTGCTCTCGCCCTGCTTCTCATTCTTCTCGTTGTTCGGTTCTACGCGCGAAAGGACACTCATCTTAGTACTCCAAGAAGGCGACTTCTCCTGGGGTTACGAATCGCGGCCTTCATGTGCGTCATTCTGGCCTTGCTTCAACCTGCGGTGAACCTGGAGTCTCAGGAGAGTCGCAGGCCACGGGTCTTTGTTCTTGTTGACGGTTCTGCGAGCATGAAACTGCCGTTTGACCTCGCCGCCGGAGAAGATTCGAGCCGCTCCCGTGCCGGCGCGGCCCTGGGCGTCGCCCAGAGTCTGCTCAAGAAGCTCCCGCGAAGATTCGATAGTTCGCTTTACGTTTTCTCTGACAGTCTAAAGAAAATCGAGGAAAAGCAAGGCCTACCAATTGCAAAGCGTTTATCCATTGCGACACGTTCTTCCATTTCCACAGGTTCTGAAATTCTGAACGCGCCCGGGAGTCGAACCGCATTGGGGCAGGCTCTGGAGGACATCTCTGCCAGGGCCGGGAAGACCCCCGCCGCTGTAGTCGTCATCTCAGATGGTGCGAGTACGTTTGGGCCCGATCCGACAAAAGTGGCGAAGAGAATCTGGTTGCCTGTCTACACCGTTCTGGCTGCAAACGAGGGTTTTTTTAGAGACATCGAGATTACAGAAGTTCTTCATCCGACGTCCGGCTATGCCGGCACCGAGGTGCCTGTGCTCATCCGTGTCAAAGGCTATGGCCTCGAGAACCTTGATGTTCCGTTGAGCATTTCGGAGGGTGAGAACGTCGTTTCGAGAGGGATGCTCAAACTCGCAGGCGCGGCGGAGACCGAAATTCTTCTTTCACTCAAACCAGTTTCAGCAGGTCTTCATTTCTACAAAGTGAGCGTACCCGCAGTCAGAGGTGAGGCTTCCGCAGTGAACAATGCTGAATCATTTGCGCTGAGGGTTCTGAGCGAGAAGCTCAAGGTTCTCTATCTTGAAGGTGACTTCACTTGGGATTTTACGTTTTTGAAGAGACAACTGGAATCCGATCCCAAGCTGGAAACCACATTCGTTCTCGTTTCGGGACGGAAAATGAAGCAACCCGCCCTGGAGGGCTTTGTTTCATCCGCGCGAGTAGATTTGGGGAGAAGTTCAATAGTGTTCATCGGTGATGGGGCGGCGCGCCATCTGGGTCCCGATACCTGGAGAAGCCTGGACGATTTCGTGAGTTCTGGTGGGGGATTGCTCATCGCGGGTGCCGAGGGCTCGAACGAGATACCCTTGTCTGCCCAAAAACTCTTGCCGGCTCAGTTGCTAAAGCATGACGCCTGGGGACCCGAGGAGTATCTGAATTGCATGTTGACGTTTGATGGTCTTAACCATCCGATATGTGATATCGAGAAGGAGACGTCTTCAAACGCGAGTAGCTGGAAGGAAATCTCCCCTCTTCTCGGTTCGCACGTCATTGACTCTGCAAAGCCTGGTGCCTCGGTGCTCGTTGAGGGTTCGACCGGGAACAAGAGCTTTCCCGTCATCGTTGCTGGTTCGTATGGTAAAGGAAGAGTGCTCCTTATTGCAGCGAGCGGTTTATGGAGATGGGGTTTTTCACTGCCGGGGATGGGTGGTTCCGACAAGCTCTTTAGTGGGTTCACGTCAAATGCAATATCGTGGCTATCAGAGGCTGAGAAGGACAGACTGTCCGATATGAAGCCACAATCGTGGGTGTTCGAGAACGGGGAAGAAGTGATCTTTTCGGGGAGGGGCGCTTTGGAGGTCTCGGACAAGAACGGAAGAGTACTGTCTCCAGTCTTCGCGCAGAGAGCGAGTACTGACAGCCTCACGACGAATTTCGGCATTCTCGAGCCTGGTACGTACAACTACAAGACCTCTTATGAGGAAAAAGGAGAACGCACGGCTTCTGCTGGGAGCTTCCTTGTGGATGCAAACGGACCAGAGTACAGAAATCTTTTTCCTGATTCTCGTCTTTTGACCTACGTCTCGGAGGCTTCGGGAGGGAAGTTCTTCACGACTGACCAGGTTGATGTTCTTGCTCGTGAGATACAGACGTTTGGCGAAAAGGCGACGATCGAGCGTCAAGTCAAGCTCTGGAATCATCCGCTTTTGTTTCTAGTCTTCACTATGCTCGTGGCCATCGAGTGGTGGTTGAGGCGACGTTCAGGGCTTCCCTGAGTCGCTAAGAATGGGAGGTGGACGATGGGTGGTGGCCTCTTTGCTCCGGTTGTGTTCCTCAAGGTTCGTCTCGTTTCAGTTGGCTCTGTTTCAATTGCCCCTGTCTTGACTGTCATTGTTTCGATTCTCTTTGCTTTAATCCCGCTTGTTTCCGGTCTCTCTGCACCAATTGCTTTTCCTCCAGTTGCGTTTGCTTCAGGGGATTCCGCCGTGGGCGCCGGTTCCTCCGCAGATTCATTGGCTCCGGGTCCCTTAGTAAGTAGCTCCGCGGCGGCTCAGGACCTCGTCATCAACGAAGTTCTCTACGACCCCGAGGGACCCGACGAAGGCCTGGAGTTTGTCGAACTCTACAATCCCACGGATGCTCCTTTGTCTCTCAAGGGCCTGGCGCTTGAGACGGGGAACGGTGCCACAGAGGGAGACTGGAGCCTTGCGGCCCAGTGGGATTCTGACTATTACGTTGAAGCTCACGGCTACGTAGTCATAGGCGAGAACACCGTGAACCCCACCCCCCAATTCGTCAGACAGCTAGACCTACAAAATGGCCCCGACGCGTGCAGGATAAAAAGAGAAACGCGTGTAGTAGACCTTGTGGGATGGGGTTCGCACACCTTCGCTGAATACTACGAGGGCAGTCCATGCGAAGATGTTGCCTCCGGAATCAGTGTGGGGAGACTGCCTGACGGTGTTGACACGCAGAACAACTCCGTTGACTTCCGAGCTCTTTCGCCGCCTTCGCCCGGCAGACGCAATTTCTGTATCGTAGACGCGGGGCTCATTCCTGGAACTCTCAGCGCTGAGCCCGCGCTTCCTCTTCCCTTTGAGAATACCGAAATCGCCGTTGAGATCGCGAATTTCGGCGCTCGAGAACTTGCGAGCGGAGAATGTGCGGTTGAATTCTTCGAGGTCATTGACTCGGTGCGGAGCTTTGTGGGTTCTGCCACAACGGGGACAATCGCCCCCGCGCATACCGAGATCGTCTCGGTGTCTTTGCTTCCCGAAGCCGAGACATGCATGGCCCTGGAGGCAACATTGCGACTCGTGGGAGATGAGAATCGAAGCAACGACACTATGTCGATGCGCCTGCGCGTTGGAGAAGGTGACATTGTTGTAAACGAAATCATGTACGCGCCCGCCGCCGGCGAACCGGAATGGGTGGAACTGTTCAATAGGGGGCAAGTGTCCGTTGACGTAGGGGGATGGTGGTTTGAAGACTCGTCCGGAAAGAAGGCTCGCCTCACTTCGCTCCCGATCGTGATGGCGCCCGGTGAGTTCCTGGTCATCGCTCAGGATAAAGAGCTCTTCCAAGAAAAGTCGAATCAATGCGGAGACAGGGTGATTCAACCCGAGGGAAGCTGGCCATCCCTCAATAACTACGCGTCAGAAGCAAACAGCTATGCTGACGCAGTCTGCATACGAGACAGATCGGGTTGCATAAGTGACCACGTGGCATACGAAGAGGAATGGTCTACGCGCAAGAATGGTTCGATTGAACGCGTTTCTATATCTGTGAGTGGTAGAGAAGGGACCAACTGGTCTTCGAGCGTCGCGCCCTCGGGCTCGACACCCTGCGGACGCAACAGCGTCAGCGAGGTTGTGCGGCATGGTGGTGCGTTCGAAATCGGAATGAGTAGCCGCGTAATCTCGCCAAATGGGGACGGGGTCGATGATAGGGTCATATTGTCCTTTGTCCTCCCATCGCCTGGAATGAGAGCTAATCTTACCGTTTTTGACGCGGACGGTAGAGCGGTAAAACGACTTCTTGACCAGAGAAGGGTTGGAACGGTCGTTCAGACAATCTGGGACGGCATCAACGAGGAAGGAAGACTCGTTCCTCCCGGCATGTACATAGTGAACCTCGGTGTCAAAAGGCTCGACGGCGGGTGGGAAGAATCCAGGGGCACTCTGGTTGTAGCTCCGCAAGGTATGAGGTAGGGCCAGACGATGAGCAAAATTCGAAGCCGCCACAGATCCTGCTCGAAGTTAGAAGAACTCTTCCACGGGGTGAAGCTCCAGAGGAAACCGTCTGGCTTACCGGTTTCTTCTCTGCTTGCGTTTTTCCCCCTGCTCCTGTTTTCAATGCTGTCGGTGGGTGCGGGTGAATCCCGGGCCGCCTTCGAAGGAATCGTTGTTGATTCGAGAACCGCTGCAATGGGGGACTGCTGGAGCGCCTCGGATCATGGTGTTCATCCTCTCGCTCCAGTGCCTCCCGTCAGGATGAACCTGAGTGTCAGCGTTTGTTATTGCGCTCCGTATGGACTTCCGGAGCTTGAGCAAAGGAATTTGCTGTTGGGTCTTCCTTCGCGAGCCAACATGTTCACACTCGAAGTTATTGAAAGAGGAGGTAGCCTTTACAAGGAGAGAATTCTCTCCGCCTCCGTCTCACGCCAGGCTTTCCCTTCAACCAGGTTCATGCTTTCGCTTGGCATGTTCTCGATGTCGGTTGCTGGGCTCGGAGAAACGAGATTCTTTGGGTTGAGTACAGGGCTTCGTTCGAGGCCCACTCGATCTCTTGAAGCGAGCATTGGTATGGGCAATCTGGCTTCGAGATCAGCTTCAGCGTCAGATGGGAGAGCCGTTTTTCCGACGTTTCTTTTCGGGCTGACACTGACGCCCGGAGAGAGCGTTACTGCCGCGGGGGAAGTGCGAAAGACTCCCGGGAAAGAATCTTCCATTCACCTTGGCGTAGAATTTGAGCCCCAGGAGGGAATCCGAATCAGATGCGGACTTCAGACCGTACCTATAGAAGTAGCGATGGGTTTTGCAATTGAGCTCGGACACCTGTCAATCGAGACTGCCTCCTCGTTTCACTCGGTCCTGGGCCGCACCGACGTGATCACGCTTACGTTCAGGAGTGGGGTAAACGCGGGCGGACCGGCTGGCAAAGCGGGAACCGGCGCGCACCATGGCAGGAGCAATCGAACAAAGGAGGCGGCCCAATGAAAGAAACTTCTTGCCGCTTGCCACGTCCGCTGTTATCATCTTGCGCTGTGACTTCACGGCGGGCTTTGTCAGCACAATCCCTTTATTTTCAATACGTTATGGACGGGATGATGCGAGTTTGGCTTAACCTCGTGGCCCTCACTTTCGGCCTTCTTTTCTTGAGCTGGTTTACGCCTCCGTTGGTCTTGGCACAGGCGTCGGGACAGACGTGGGTTACAGGGCAGGCCGCGACACAGAAAGGCGCAGACCAGTCAACTGTGGCGTCTGGGCCGGAAGCGGAAAACGTTCTTGGTGATGAGGCCGGGTCCGCGGAGGCGGCCTTTGTCATAGATAGGCTCGAAAGGTTCAAAGGAAGGCCCATCGATCTCAATTCGGCCACGGTAAGCGAGCTCTCCGAGCTTCCCTGGATATCGCCCGTCTTGGCGAGAAAGATCGTGTCTCTGCGGGAAAAGATCGGCCGTTTCCGTTCCCTCATCGACTTGAGCGTGATAGAGGGCATCGACTACGAGTTACTCACAAAGATCAAGCCCTACGTGACTTTAGCCACAAAGGGTATTCCTTTCTGGATTCCCCTTGAAGGTAGGGCAAGGCTGGTCGGAGAGACCTCCGCGAGAAAATTCAGGGACGCACATTTCTACACACGCGCGATCTCGAGGCCTTCTCAGAGAATCGAGCTCTCCTACATCACTGATAAAGACGAGGGGGAAAGCTCGTTTGGAGACTTCCAAGCGGGATACGTCACCGTGCGGAGCGAGGCCCTTCTCTCTTCGGTATCGGCAGGCGATCTGTCCGCCGAGTTTGGGCAGGGGCTTGTGCTCTGGGCTCCCACCGGTTTCTACAGGGGCTACGAAACGGTCTCTCAAACAAACAGGGGCGGTACGGGTGTTCGCGGTTACCGTTCCTCCCTGGAGAATGGTGCTCTGAGAGGAGCGCACGCAAAATTGAAAGGAAAGGCGTTATCGTTTGAAGCCTTGTTCTCACGAAGCAAGCTCGACGCTTATCTCAACGATGACGGGACCGTGAGAGGTCTTGCTGAGACTGGCTACCACAGGGAGGATTGGGAGCTTCGTGGAAAAGATGCCTTGACCGAAGAGATGCTCGCCTTTCATGCGGAAGCAGAGTGCGCGAAGAATTTTTCTCTCCAGGGGACCTTCTACACTGCCGGTTACGAGCCCCCTTTCTCATCCAAAGAAGAGTCAGGCTCGTATTCCTTCACGGGAAAGCGGGCCTCCGTTGGTGGTGTTTCTGGAAGCCTCTCTCTCGGACAGGCAGCCATCTTCGGAGAAGCCGCGCTCATGGACGGAGGGCGCAAAGCAGTCGTGATCGGATGGGTTTCCGACATGCACGGCATTGAAATCGCAAGCGTTTTCAGATCGTACGATAGAGATTTCTACAACATGCGAGCTTCTTCCTTCTCGGGGGGCAACCCTTGGAACGAAAAAGGAGTCTACGTGGGGCTTCAGGGTCGTTTTGGAAAGTACAAGCTCAGTGGCTATCTGGATGGAACCCAGCACCCGCGTCCTACGGGTGCGGCAAGCTGTCCTACATCCGGGTATGAGACAGCCGGCTCGATAGAGCAAGACTTGGGAGTAGGTATTACGCTGAGGGTCAAGGGAAAACTATCCAAGAACGATAGCTCAGTCATTGATCCCTCGGACCCCTATGGAAAAATCTCATCGGTTTCCTCAAGGGAAACGATTCATACCGACGTTTCCTGGACTCCCGGCAGATCTGTATCGATGAAGCTGAGATTCTCAACTGTTCGGGCCGACAAAAACGAGAAAGGTTCGCTTGTCTTTGCTGGATTCAACTATTCTCCAGAAGGCTTGCTCACCCTCAGGGGACGTGTGATATACTTTGATACCTCGTCCTACGGGTCGAGAATCTATGAATACGAAGATGACCTGCCGGGTCGTATGACTCTTATGCCACTCTGGGACGAGGGCGTAAGATGGTACCTAGTACTAGGTGTTAGAGGTAAGAGGCTAGGAGCAGAGGCCAAGTTCTCGCAGACTCACATGACTGGAACTGCTCAGGCTGACGATGACGAGAACTCCGAGCTCGGGCTCCAGCTAGATTTTGCGTTCTGATTTCTACGACGGAGGTTTGACATGTACGCAAAGCGAATGAAAAGACTGGGAACAGAGACAGCTTTTGACGTTCTGGCCAAGGCAAAGAAGCTCGAGGCCAAGGGAGTGGATGTAGTGCACCTTGAAATCGGCGAGCCCGACTTTGACACCCCTGCCAACATTACTCAGGCGGCCATCGATGCCCTCAGGCAGGGTTGGACTCACTATAACCCGTCGCCCGGGTTACCCGAGTTCCGAGCCGAGATCGCGCAGTTCATCACAAAGGACAGAGGTATCAAGGTGGCACCGGAGAACGTAGTGATTACTCCAGGTGCGAAACCGATCCTTTTCTTTTCGGCCCTCGCGATCCTTGAAGAGGGCGATGAGGCCATTTATCCGAATCCTGGCTTCCCCATTTATGAATCCGTCATCAGATTCTTCGGAGCAAGAGCTGTTCCCGTACGCCTTAGAGAAGAAAACGATTTTGGTCTAGACATAAAAGAGCTAAAGGAAAAGATTACGTCTCGCACGAGGATGATTATCCTCAACTCTCCGCAGAATCCGACTGGAGGTGTGCTCAAGCGTGAACAGCTTGGGGAGATTGCGGACCTCGTTCGAAAGAAGAATCTATTCATCCTTTCCGACGAGATCTACTGCAAGATACTTTATGAGGGTGAGCACGTAAGCATCGCATCATTCCCCGGGATGCAGGAGAAAACCGTAATACTCGACGGCTATTCGAAGACATACGCTATGACTGGTTGGCGGTTAGGTTACGGCGTCATGAATGAGACGCTCGCCAAGCACGTGGCAAGACTGCAGACAAACTGCACCTCCTGCACTTGTTCTTTCACGCAGCGAGCGGGAATAGCAGGCATAACGGGGCCGCAGGATGATTCGATAAAGATGGTGAGAGAGTTCAAGAAGCGCCGCGATATAGTGGTGCGGGGCCTATGCTCCATCAAGGGAGTGAGTTGTAAGACGCCGAGGGGCGCCTTCTACGTGTTTCCCAACGTGAAGGCGACTGGCTTGGAGTGCGAAGAACTGGCATCGAGACTCCTTGAAGAGAAGGGGGTCGCTTTGCTCGCCGGCACCGCTTTCGGCAAGTATGGCAAGGGCTATTTGAGGCTCTCCTACGCGAATTCGATTGAGAACATCAACAAGGGACTCGGCCGGATGAAGGAGTTCATAGAGAAGTTGTAGCGCTGCTCAGCAACTTGTGCGAGGTGTGCAAAGTGAGCGTCTTCAAGAGCATTGTCCTTGCTCTTGGCGGTAACGCCATAATCCCTGAGCACGGGACCGGTAGAATCGAAGAGCAGATCGAAGTGACACGTTCGACGGTGGCGCAGCTCGTCGGCGCAATAAAGAGTGGAACTCAGCTCATCGTCACGCATGGCAATGGACCGGTTGTTGGGAACATCGTCATACGTAATGAGGCCGCAAAAGACATCATACCACCCATGCCTCTAGATATTTGTGGCGCCGATTCCCAGGGTGGTCTGGGCTACATGATCCAGCAAGCGTTCTACAACGAGCTCAGGAAAGTCGCAATAAACAAGAATGTAGTGACGGTAGTCACTCAAGTGATAGTTGATTCTAGAGATCCGGCTTTTCAGAATCCCACCAAACCTATCGGGCCTTTCTATGACAGGTCAACGGCCAACAGACTTGCTAGTGAAAAGGGATGGGTGGTGGTCGAAGATGCGGGAAGAGGTTACAGAAGAGTGGTTCCCTCACCTCGACCGCTCCGGATCGTCGAAGCTGAAATCATTCACGAGCTCGTAGAGGCAGGCAGAATTGTGATAGCAGTCGGAGGCGGCGGGATTCCTGTTGTTGAGACTCCGGACGGAATGCTCAAAGGAGTGGAAGCAGTCATAGACAAGGATTTTGCGTCGAGTGTACTTGCCAGGGTGCTGAGTGTTGAAGCCTTCGTCATAGGTACTGCTGTTTCCAAGGTGGCCGTCCATTTTGGCAAGTCTGACCAGTATGATATTGACCTCATGTCCGTCGCCGAGGCCAAGAGATACCTTGCGGCAGGCGAGTTTCCAGCAGGAAGCATGGGGCCAAAGATACAGGCTGCTATTGAGTTTCTGGAGGGAGGTGGTAAAGAAGTAGTAATAGCTTCGTGTGATGAGATAGGCCGCGCCATCGAAGGCAAGGCCGGAACCAAGATTATTCCTTAGGACACTATTCGTTTCCTCAGAGCACTTCGGACAACGTCCCGCACTTTCCAGCTACAGGTTCTCTCGACGAAGTCAGCTCGAAGGCAAAGGTGTGGTGATTGGGATGAAGGGAGGATGACAAGATGAAACGCATTGCCTTCATTTTTCCGTTGTTTATTTTTCTTTTTCCCGCATTGTCTTCCGCCGAAATCGTGATCAACGAGATCATGTCTTCTCCTTCCACGGATTGGGATGGAGATGGGGTTTACAACTACCGCGATGATGAGTGGGTCGAGGTCTACAACGACTCTGATTCACCGGCCGTTCTCGATGGGTACCGCATCGGCGATGCCGACACGACGTGGAGATACGGCTTGTGCGGTGTCCTACCAGCACTGGGCCATCTGGTTGTCTATGGGAGCCAATCCTATGCTTGGGAACGTGCCAACGGGTACCCCGCCTACGGATTGAGCCTCGGCAACACAGGAGACACCGTTCGCCTCTGGAGATTCGTTGGGGTCGACAGCTTTCAGGTTGATTCCTACAGCTACGGGAAGAATGCGGGTGGTTCGAACCGGTCTGTGGGAAGAAAGCCATCCGGAAGCCAGAATTGGTACATTTTCGACTCGCTCAACCCGTACACCGGAACAGAGCCACCGCTTGGAACGGGGTCTCCTCCGACTCCTGGCGGGCCCAATGGGTCTGCAACCGGGGTTGACCCTAGACCCTGGGGTGCCATAAAGGCGCTCTTTAGATAGGAAGGTTCTCGGTAGCGATCTTCTGAGGATCTCGTAGCTGGAAAGTCGGGACGTTATTTTATCCTGTTGCTTGATCTCTTGATGAATACATTAAGAAAGCGTGTTCGACGTGTGGAAGAGTCCGAGCTAGATGTATGCAAAAGCGTGCTTGATGTTTACAAGAGTAGCTTGATGTATGTAAAGGTGGCTTGATGTGTGCAAAAGTGTGGGCTTTCGTTTTTAGGGTTGAACTATGCTTGAGTTTCTGCTATAGTGACACCGTAGTCTTATGGTATGCCACAGGAAGGCCTCATCGGTTCGGTAAGGCTCCGGTCGGCATAAATCATTGGACGTATTACGCGGGGTTCACCCGTGCGGAAGCTCCTTGCCCTGATATTTGTGATTGTTCTTACGCTCTCTTGTGCTCAAAGGGAAGAGAGGGTTGTGAGGGGAGGTACGCCTAAGAGCACGACCGATAGCGAAAAATCGAAGAGTAGCACCGAACGAGAATCTCTGAGAAAGTTCGGCAGAGATTGGAAGGGAAGATACTGCGAAAAGACGATCAAGAAGGTCTACGGTCTGAGCGATAAACAGCTCGAGGCGGCGAAGCAAGAACTGAAGAGAAAGAAACCCTTTCTTGCCACAAAGGCTACCCAAAGTCCCTCCAGTCTTCCCACGCCTCAGACTTCGGAATAAGCCGGCACATGACAAAGAGATGTTGGAAGGGTAACGTGGAAAGTGTCGAGGGGATTTAGGAGAGCTTGTTCCGCCAAGGGATCAATCCGATGTGAATTGCATGGTGCGGAAGGGGGGATTTGAACCCCCAAGAGGTTGCCCTCACTGGACCCTGAACCCAGCGCGTCTGCCAATTCCGCCACTTCCGCACGCTGTTCCAGCTGCGACTCTCTAGCTTCGTGTTGACCTGCCCTTGCGGGACAATAATAGCACATCCGCACCCTAACGCAACGATATCCTCATGCAAGTACCCTAATGCAAGTGTCCTGATGCAAGCATCCTAGTGCGAGTATCCTGGCGCAAGGATATGCTGTGCAAGGACACCCTATGCGACTTGTGTCAGACTTTAACCTGTTGAAAACACCGGCCCCTTCTGCTATCAATCTCACGATGAGTCCCGAAGCAGCACTCAAACAGGTCTGTACAAATCGTAAGGCCCGCTTCCTCTACTTTATTCTTGAAACGATGGAGGCTGGAATAGCTCTGGTAGGTAGCGAAGTCAAATCGCTTCGAGCAGGCAAGGCCAATATCAGGGACGGTTATGCCACAGTTGAGAGAGGTGAGGTCTTCCTCCACAACATGCACATAAGTCCTTACGACGAAGCAAGCCTTTTCAATCACGATCCCATGCGGATAAGGAAATTGTTGCTGAATAAGCAGGAGATTCGCAGGCTAACCGGAAAGATAAACGAGAGAGGGTTTACGCTTGTGCCTCTGAGCGTATATTTCAAGGGAAAACATGCTAAGGTTGAAATCGCGCTTGTAAAGGGCAAAAAGAAGTACGACAAGAGAGAAGACATTGCTCGAAGGGAGCACGAGCGCGAGATGGAGAGGGCTCTCAAAGGAAGAAGGCGCGACCAGAGGGCTGAATGACACGGGTGGGCGATGCACTACCACAAGGCGGTATGACACGGGTGGGCGACGCCCGACCAGAAAGCTGAATGACACTATGAAACGGCTTGTTCCTGTCTCTGTTCTGATTATCGTCTTCCTCGTGGCCCTCGCCATGTCTCTTGCCTCCCCTTGTGCCGCTGGAGAGACGCGCAAGTCAACAAGGATACAGGGGAGAGACTATGTCTCCATCAACGACGCCGCCCTTCTTTTGGGAGCGACTAAATTCTGGAAGGTTGAAACCAGGAAGGCTGTGCTAAACGTCGAAGGCAAGAGGATACGATTCAGCGTTGGAAGCCCCGTGGTGGCCGTAGGGGATCGCACGTTTGTGCTGCGAGGGCCGGTCCTTTTCGTAAAGGGGGCGCCCTACATCCCGGTCGGGTTTTTTACCGACGTCTTGCCCCAGGTTTTGGAGAGGAGGGTTGCATGGAACGCTGATAGCCAGACTCTTTCTCTGCTAAAAGCCGGCACGGTGCCCGTGGGGCTCAAACTCGAGACGTCGGGTGAGTTCACCTATCTTACGATCTCGAGCCCGGAAAAACTGGAGTACTCGCCGATTTCTCTTTCTACAGAATCTTTTGTCATTTTGCTAGAGAACGCGGTTGTCTCCGGAAAACCCTCGTCCGGCAAGGCCGGTCTTGTAAAACAGCTTCTGGCCAGTCAGCGTGACAATGGGGTCGAGCTACGAATGACTTTGGACCCTCGTGTTGCAGGCTATAGTCTCAAGCGCGAGACGGGGCCGGAAAGGGTTGTCGTGGGTTTCACGTCATCCGAGGCGCAGATGCGTGCAATGGGTTTTGCTCCATTCGCAGGCGAGCTGCCTCGCGGTATGTTCCGGGTGGTTGTCATCGATCCTGGCCACGGAGGCTCTGACGAGGGTGTGAAGGGTAAGAGTGGGGCAGTGGAAAAACAGATTAACCTTGATATTGCGCGAGACGTGAGGGGAATCCTATCAAAGTCTGGGTCCCTCGAAGTCGTACTGACAAGAGACGACGATTCTGAGCAGAGCCCAGAGGCAAGGGCTACTAAGGCGAATGCAGCAAACGGCGATATTTTCGTAAGCATACACTGTGACGGGTATTCGTCCGCGACTGCTAGCGGCTATTGTTTGGAGGTCTACAAAGCGCCGGACGGTTTTGGGGCTTCGACTTCCGAGCTGGCAATTGGCGGGATTCAGGTGAGTTCATGGAAAAGCGTTCCCGAACGGCACGCTCGTACAAGTCTTTCTTTTGCAGCAGCGATATCCGAAAGGTTTAGCAGTGCCACCAACCTAAAGGAATTGGGGCTTCGCAGAGTTCCGGCGATCGCGCTCGAGGGTGTTGATATGCCCTCCGCACTAATATGCTGCGGTTTTCTGACAAACCCCGGCGATGAAGCATTCTTGCTAGATTCCGCGTCCAAGCATAGAATCGCTACAGCGATCGCAGATGGCATCAGCCAGTTTGCCGGCGAAGGACTGAGATAGATTGGCCAGATAACCCGGAGGCACGCATGGGTTCTTCAAAACCGCGAACATCAAAGAAGCTCAACCTTATCATCTTCGTCCTTGTGTGCCTTGTGGCAATAGTTCTCATCGTTAGTCTCTCCAAGCGTAGGCCCGGCGTTGAGAAGCCTACTGAACCCGCGAGCAAACGATCCGAGGAGATAGAAGTCGCTACGAGAACCGTGCTCCTATATTTTGGCTCGGCAGATGGGACCGAACTCGTCGAGACCACGAGAGAAATCATGGCTTCCTCTGAACCTTCGACCCTCCTCGCGAGCATCATGAGACAACTTGTTGCTGGTCCTGCGAGCAAAGGAATTAGTGTTCTTCCTCCGGGAACTCAGCTGAGGAGTGCCTACATTGGAGAGAAGACCGCCTATCTGGATTTCTCAAGAGAACTTAAGAGTGGTTTCGTTGGAGGCTCAACCGAGGAATACTTGCTTTTGGCTTCGATAGTCCGAACGGTGTCGTCGAACTTTCCGGATATTAGCCGCGTCCAGATACTGGTTGAAGGGAGCTCCGTCGATTCAGTAGGCGGCCATTACGATTTGACCGAGCCTCTCAGTGTTTTTGATTGGCAATAGGGCCGGCGTGCCCGCGATCGGCGTGCCCTCGACCACAAGGAGTTCTTGATGGGTTCACCCATAGGCGTTTTCGATTCAGGAATCGGGGGTCTCACCGTCGTGAGGCACTTGATTTCAAGGCTTCGCAACGAGAGCATCGTCTATTTTGGCGATACTGCTCGCGTTCCGTACGGTTCAAAGTCGGTCGATACGGTGAGACGATTTGCATTTGAGAACACGAGATTCCTCCTCAATCGAGGCGTGAAACTTATCGTCGTTGCGTGCAACACCGTCTCAGCAGTCGCACTCGATGAGCTTAGAGACACTTTCGATGTGCCAATAGTAGGCGTAATAGATTCAAGTGCCAGGGCTGCTGCGCGCCTGACCAAAAAGAAGGCCGTCGGTGTCATAGGAACCGTTGGAACCGTAGAAAGCTGTGCCTACGAAAAGGCCATTGCCGCAATGGATCCTACCGTGAAGGTCCACTCGAGGGCGTGCCCGCTCTTTGTTCCCCTTGCAGAGGAGGGATGGATACTCCATCCAGTAGCAAAGATGGTGGCAAGAGAATATCTGGAAGGACTGACACAGGCAGGTGTCGATGTTTTGGTCTTGGGCTGCACCCATTATCCTGTGCTTCGTGATGTGATCCAGGAAGCGGTTGGCAAGGACGTTGCGCTTGTGGATTCGGGCGAAGAGGCAGCAAATGAAGTAATCACGATCCTCAAGGAAAAAGGGATGGAGGCTGAAGCTGTCGGGAGAGTGTTCAGACATTTCTACGTGACCGACATCCCGAGGAAATTCAAAGAAGTTGGCGAGCGTTTTCTGGGTCAGGAGATTGACGGGCTAACGCTCGTCAACCAATCTGATGTTCCGTGGTACGAGAGATAGCCTTATTGGCGCGAGGTTGGCTGGCGCTCAGTCGGCCGGGAGCTGGCGAGGAGAGCAGAGAGCAGGAGACAGAGTGATATATGAAAAGAATTGACGGAAGAAAACCCGACGAAATGCGCAAGATAAAGATAAAGACTGAGTATCTCAAGTTTGCCGACGGCTCAGTCCTTGTTGAGATAGGAGACACAAAAGTCATCTGTACTGCCACCGTTGAGAACAGTGTTCCTCCTTTTCTCAAAGGCTCGGGAACAGGCTGGGTGACCGCCGAATACGGCATGCTCCCGAGAAGCACCCAGGAGAGAACGTTCAGAGAATCTCAGAGGGGGCGAGTGGGGGGAAGGACTTCAGAGATACAGAGACTGATTGGTAGGGCTTTGAGGGCGGTCACAGATCTGAGAGTGTTGGGAGAAAGGAATCTAATACTGGATTGTGACGTGATTCAGGCGGATGGAGGGACGCGAACCGCCTCCATAACGGGCGCGTTTGTCGCACTCCACTACGCGCTCTCGAAACTTGTAGCTTCCGGAGTCATTGAGAGATTGCCCCTGGTGGAACCTGTGGCGGCGGTCAGCGTGGGCATAGTGGACGGTACCATTGTGCTTGATTTGTGCTACGACGAGGATCACAGGGCGTTCACAGATATGAATGTTGCAATGACGGACTCTGGTCGCCTCGTTGAGGTACAGGGCACGGCCGAGGTCAAGCCGTTCACGGAGGAAGAAATGCACAAAATGATTGAGCTTGCGAGAAAGGGCATCAGGGAGCTCATCAAAGCTCAGAAGCGAGCAATCGTCAGCGAGAAAAAGAGTCCATCTCGGGACTTCACTCCATGAAACGATACGATAAGAAACGAAACGATATTAGAAACGCAGCCATGGCACGTAAGAAACTTCGAATCGTTCTCTCTTCTGGAAACCGTGACAAACTGAGAGAAGTCGCGGAGATTTTGTCTGCCAAGTGGCTTGAGATAGTTCCTCTCGGTGACTTTCCCGCCGCGCCTGAGCCAAGGGAAGGGAGGGACTCACTCAAGGACAATGCGCTCATGAAGGCCAGACTGGCCCGCGATTTCACGGGCCTCCCGGCAATAGGGGATGATACCGGTCTTGAGGTTGACATACTCGATGGCAAGCCTGGTGTTCTTTCTTCCAGATATTCGGGAGAGAACGCCACGTACTCGGACAACGTGAAGAAGCTTCTTGAGGTTCTTCAATCAATACCGAAAGAGCAGAGGACTGCGAGGTTTAGATGTGTAGTTGCCCTTGCCTCTCCAGGCGGGAACGAAAAAATCTTCAGGGGCCAGTGCCAGGGACATGTCGCCTTTGAACCGAGAGGTGAGAATGGGTTCGGATACGATCCCGTTTTTATCCCCGAGGGCAAGAAGTCTTCTTTCGCTCAGCTCAGTTCGGTGCTCAAAAACAGACTCAGTCACCGGGGTCGCGCGCTCCGCTCACTCAAGCGCCATCTGCGCAAGATGTACCTTGAGTCTCAGGGACAGATTTCAGATCCTTGAGAGCTGGGCCGATCAGAACTGAGCCGATCGCGGCGGGTCGGTCGCGGTGGCCCGACTGCGGCGGCATTCCTCGCGACACAAAAGATGTACGCCCGGCAGGAGTTGAACCTGCGACCTGCGGATTCGAAGTCCGACGCTCTATCCAGCTGAGCTACGGGCGCATTGCAGGGAGAAGCAGTTGGGGTGGACGACGGGATTTGAACCCGCGGCAACTGGATCCACAGTCCAGGGCTCTACCAGCTGAGCTACGTCCACCACCTGTCATGGCGCGCCTGAAGGGATTCGAACCCCCGACCAACGGATTAGAAATCCGTTGCTCTATCCAACTGAGCTACAGGCGCGCTAAGTTCGCTGGCGCCGCGATGTCTTGCGGCGTCTACTATCTGACTGTAACCACTCAAGGGCACTTTTGCCCATGCCAGCAGGGAATCATAGGAATGGTCGGGGCGAGAGGATTTGAACCTCCGACCCCCTGCTCCCAAGGCAGGTGCGCTAACCGGGCTGCGCTACGCCCCGATTTCAAGCACTAAACATTGCACCCTCATCATAGGCAATGTTGCACGCTGTGTCAATACTGGTGCGCCACTTGACACCACCTTACGCAAGTGTTATGTTCTAAGTCGGTTGCTGGGCTTCTGTTTCCCTGGAACACATGTTGCGCCGTTAGCTCAATTGGTAGAGCAACTGACTCTTAATCAGTAGGTCGGAGGTTCGACTCCTCCACGGCGCAAAACTTCTCCACATTGTTCTGGAACGTGGGGGCGATCGGTTTCGACGGGGATGCAGAGACGCAAGCTGCGTGCCGAGGTCCCATTGGCTCGTTAAACAAATGGGACAATTCAACTGCCAACACACAGTTGGCCCTGGCTGCATAGAGTGTAGCCACGTCCTTCCTGCCTTCGCCTGCTGAGGTAGAAAAGGGCGCCGACAAAGGCAGGCTGGCTTCCCTTTTTGCCTGTGGAGGGGAAGCGAGATTAAATGGGCTGGCATCCTCTGTATCTTGTCTGTCGGAGACAGAGGGTGCGAGAAATAAAAGATAGACTACGCACGTAGCGGCTTACGTTCGAACTTCTTCGGACGCGGGTTCGATTCCCGCCGCCTCCACCAATTCTCTGGCAATCTTGTCATTCGTGTGCCTCGTTCCGCGCTCTCTTTTTCCACAAATTGATTTCCTGGTATCGATTTAGTATTCTCTGTGAGAACAGGTTGGCGAAAGGAGACCAGAGATCGAACCCGCAACAAGTCAGTCATTGAATGTTCTAGTAGTCGACGATGAGATCAACATCCGAAAGACCCTGTCGGTTTGTCTTGAGACAGAAGGTCACAGAGTCATCGCTGTCAGCAACCTTGAGGATGCCTTGGCGGAGGCATCACGAAGATCTTTCGAGCTTGCATTTGTGGATCTGCGACTCGGGACCGACGATGGTCTTGATTTGATTCCTGCTTTACTAGCCGCATCTCCCTGGCTGAAGATCATTGTCATTACCGCCTATGCTTCCATCGACACGGCTGTCGAAGCCATGCGTCGCGGAGCAATAGACTACATCCCGAAGCCTTTCACACCCGCACAAGTGAAGTTGGCCGTTCAGAAAGTGTTCGAAATGCGGACGCTTGAGCAAAAGGTGGCTGCTCTGCAGGAGGATCTGGGTCGCTCACATCCCGAGATTGATTTTACGAGTACCAGCCCGGCCATGCAGCAAGCCGTCAATTTGGCACGACAGGTGGCGCCGTCCGACGCCACACTCCTTCTTCGAGGAGAAAGTGGAACTGGCAAGACTGTTCTTGCGCGCGCCATTCATGCATGGAGCAATCGGGTCAACAAGCCTATCAGCATTATCTCCTGCCCATCCTTCTCCTCTGAGCTGTTGGAGAGCGAGCTTTTCGGGCACATCAGGGGAGCATTCACGGGAGCGGTTCGTGATAACCCCGGCCGCATCGCGGCCTGTGAGAATGGCACACTTGTTCTGGACGAGATCGGTGACTTACCCCCGTCCCTTCAACCGAAACTTCTTCGTTTCATCCAGGACAGGGAATATGAACGGGTGGGGGACTATGCGACACGCAGGGCCGATGTGCGCATCATTGCAGCGACCAACGTGAATTTAGAGAAAGCAGTGACGGAAGGACGGTTCAGAGAAGACCTCTTTTACCGGCTCAACGTGATTCAGATTGAGATACCCCCGCTGCGCGAACGGCCTGATGATGTTGTTGTGCTCGCGGACAAACTGTTAGCATTCTACGGTCGGAACAACCATCGGTTCTTCATCGGTTTCACCGAAGAGGCGCTGCAGGCGCTCAGACAATACCGCTGGCCCGGTAACATCAGAGAACTCAGCAATGTTGTTGAACGGGCGGCCATCCTTTGTCACACGGATCGCGTTGGTATCGAGTGCCTCCCAACGACTTTACTCCCGAGTCAAATGACCCCCAACATAGGTGACCCGGTCACAATCGATAAAATCGAGGAGCAACACATCCGCCGGATCCTGGCTACTACGAAATCGCTACAAGAAGCTGCGGACACTCTTGGGATCGACCAGGCCACCCTCTGGCGTCGCCGCAAGAAGTACGGGATTTGAAAACCTGACCAGCACTCTATCCCATCAGCAAACCCATTCCGCTGCGCATTTCGTGAAACCGTTTCATCAGCCCGCCTATCCTGCCACACATTTCTCTAAGCCACACCTATCGCAGTACTATGGTGTTGCCCATCTCCCGAAAGCACCTTGCAGTTTTCAATAGGCTTTCATATGGTTTCTTGAAGAATTTAATGCCTCGTCCTTGTACCTCTGCTGAACTTCTCTATTTTCCAACTAGTTACGATGATGAATCTTTGGCATGTTGTCTGCCTAATACAATATTGAGGAGGACCTCATGAGCTATTGAGGAGAAAGCTCATAACCTACTGAGGAGAGAATTCATAAACTACTGACGAGGGGATTCATAAACTACTGAGGAGAAAATCCACAGACAGGGGAGAAGGTCGCAAGAACAGGAGAGGAGAAAGGGAATGTTGGGTCTTCGTCGAAAGTTATCCCTGGGATTCGGTGGGCTACTGGTAATTATCCTTGTCCTCGGCTTCCAGAGCATCTTGTATCTCACAAGACTGGGAAAGTCGATCGACGTTATCCTTCGGGAGAACTATAGAAGTGTGATTGCGTGCCAGCAGATGAAAGAAGCTCTGGAGCGCACGGACAGCGGGACGCTTTTTCTGCTTCTGGGATTCACACAAGAAGGTCGGGAACTTGTCAGCAAGAATGAACTGGCCTTTGAGAAAGCGCTTCAAATCGAACTCAACAACATCACTGTTCCGGGAGAAGACGAAAGAGCACACCGTCTTCAAGAGCTCTTCAGGCGGTATAGGACGGCGCTTGAAGATGTGACGGACTCAAAAACACCACTGGCCCATCGGCGAAACGTTTACTTCACTTCTTCTCTCCCGCTGTTTGAGCAAATTAAGAGCACAGCCGATGAAATACTCCAGGTCAATCAGCAGAACATGAGCGATGCAAACGATCGGGCGCGGGCCAGCGCAGCCGCTGCACGAAAACAGATGTATGTATATCTGCTCGTGGGCACAATTGTTGCCACTGGATTTGTATTTTTTACTGGGAGGTGGATTCTTCGCCCAATCAATCGCCTTATTCAATCCGCAGACGACATCCGGCGAGGGAATCTCGACCTTGTTGTACAAAGCGATTCGAGAGATGAGATCGGACGTCTTTCTGAGGCGTTCAACGCAATGGCAGCAAGCCTTCGGGAATTCCGTCGCTCCGATCAAGCCAAACTGCTTAGAATCCAGCGAGCCACGCAGCAAGCATTTGACAGCTTGCCCGATGCGATTGCCGTCATTGGCCTGGATGGAAACGTTGAGCTAGCGACGGGAACTGCCAAGAACACCTTTGGGCTCAGACCGGGCACACAAATCCTGAATTTGCCATTTGGATGGATGGTTGACCTCTACAACGATGCTCTCAAGGGCAGCATTGCGACACGACAGCAGAGTAATCGAAGGTTTATTCAACATTTTGTGAATGGAGAAGAGAGATACTTCCGTCCGCAGGCGATTCCTATTTTGGACGGTGAGAGGCAGCCGACAGGAGTTATACTGGTGCTTCAGGACGTCACATTACTACAACAACAGGATGAGATAAAAAGGGGATTGATTTCTACTGTGTCGCATCAACTCAAGACCCCCCTCACCTCCATACGGATGGCGATCCACCTTCTACTGGAAGAGAACGTGGGCCCCCTCACGGAGAAGCAGGTTGAGCTTCTTTTAGCGGCTAGCGAAGACAGTAATCGGCTTCATATCATTTTGAATAACCTGCTGGACATCAGCCGCATCAAATCGGGAAAAGCCCAGATGGAACTTCGCGCGGTTTCCCCTCATTCCATGGTGTCAGAAGCCCTGGAGCCCTTCCGGCGGGTTGCCCAGGACCATGGGTTGACTACGAACGTTGATGCGCCGGCTGATCTGCCGGATGTTTGGGCCGACATGACACGAATCGGCCTCGTCTTCGGCAACTTCCTTTCGAACGCAATCAAGTACACGCGGGCCGGCGGCAACGTCACACTTTCTGCAAAGGCCGAGGAGGAGTTTGTTCGCTTCTCTATCTCTGACACAGGAAAGGGCATCCCAAGCAAGTATCTTCCGAGAGTGTTCGAGCAGTTTTTCCGCGTCCCTGATCAGGACACAGAAACAGGAGCCGGGCTAGGGCTTGCCATCGTCAAGGAGATCGTGGAGGCCCACGGCGGCACGGTCGGTGTCGAAAGCCAAGAAGGCAAAGGGTCCACGTTCACTTTTACTCTTAAGAGAGCAGAGCGAATGTCGGAGTCTCGAAACCCGGACGAGGAAAGTCTTTCGTGATTGGTGTCAAGACAACAGACCTGCCAAACATTCGGCATCTTGCCACCGAAACCTGGAACAGGAGGGTCATTCGTGATTGATCTTATCTATGTCCTTGTCTCCATCATTTTCTTTGGGCTTTGCTTTCTGTACGCCCGTGCTTGTGAGAGGCTTTGAAAAGTGACGGGCATCTTCGAGATTGTCGCAACACTTGCCCGTGTTTGTGAGGGGCTTTGAAAGATGAGTGATTTGTTGGGGATCATTGTAGGACTTATCTTGATCGCATACTTGTTCGTCACGCTTCTTCGACCAGAGAGGTTTTGATGGGGAACGTACCAATGGACCTTTTTGGATGGATTGAGCTGACGCTATACGTCCTCGTCCTTTTACTCCTCACCAAACCGCTGGGTCTTTACCTGGTTCGTGTTCTGGATGCCGAAGGAAAGACTCTACTCGATCCTGTTCTGCGGCCGGTAGAGCGACTGTTATATCGTCTTTTCGGTCTTGACCCTAAAAAGGAGCAGGATTGGAGACAGTACGCTCTTTCCATGCTTGCATTCAGTTTCGTCGGGTTAATGTTCACGTATGCAATTCTTAGGCTCCAGCATTTCCTGCCACTCAACCCCCAGGGTTTTGGTCCTGTGAGGGAAGACCTGGCGTTCAACACAGCGGTCAGTTTCACAACTAACACAAACTGGCAGAACTATGCAGGTGAATCCACCCTATCTTACTTCTCACAGATGGTTGGCCTTGCTTTCCATAACTTTGTCTCGGCAGCCGCGGGCGTGGCGGTGGCGGCGGCGCTCGTGCGCGGGATCGCTCGAAACTTGGCCAAGACGGTCGGGAATTTCTGGGTCGACCTTGTTCGGGTGAATCTATACCTGCTATTACCGATTTGCTTGGTGCTTGCTCTTTTCTTTGTCTCGCAGGGTATGATTCAGAACTTCAAACCTAGTGAAACGGCAGGACTGGTTGAACCTTTTACAATTCAAGTTCCCAAGAAGGATGCGGCCGGCAAGAAGATCACAGACGACAGAGGCAATCCTGTGATGGAAGAACGGAAGGTTGAGAGGCAGACGATTCCACAAGGTCCCGTGGCGTCCCAGGTAGCGATCAAGATGCTGGGGACAAATGGCGGCGGTTTTTTCAACGCCAATGCCTCCCATCCTTACGAAAACCCTACGCCTTTGTCGAACTTTGTTCAGATGCTCTCCATATTTCTCATCCCGAGTGGTCTCACTTATTACCTTGGGAGAATGGTCAAGAATCAGAAACATGGCTGGGCCGTCTGGGGCGCCATGCTGATGCTGTTTCTCTCTGCCGTTTTGGTCTGTTGGTGGGCCGAAGGCGTCGGCAACCCGAGATTACATGCCCTCGGAGTTGACCCCGCCGGCGGAAACATGGAAGGAAAGGAAACTCGCTTCGGGATCTTCAACTCTGCCCTGTTTGCCACGGTCACCACGGATGCTTCCTGTGGCGCAGTCAATTCAATGCACGACTCCTTTACGCCCTTGGGCGGAATGATCCCTTTGTTCAACATTCAATTGGGTGAGGTCGTTTTTGGAGGTGTTGGTGCCGGGTTATTCGGGATGCTCGTTTTCGTCGTGTTGGCCGTATTTCTGACGGGTCTCATGGTTGGACGGACGCCAGAGTACCTGGGTAAGAAGATAGAATCGTATGATGTTAAGGTGAGCGTGCTTGCTGTCCTCATATTGATCTTCAGTATTCTTGGCTTCGGAGCTTGGGTGGTGGGGAGTAGATGGGGTGTGGCTGGCCTAAACAATGCCGGACCGCATGGGTTGAGCGAGATACTCTACGCGTACTCATCATGCACGGGCAATAATGGGAGCGCTTTTGCCGGGCTCGACGGCAATACTTACTGGTACAACACAACTCTTGGCCTGGCAATGCTCTTTGGACGTTTCCTCATGATCGTGCCAGTGCTGGCTCTGGCAGGTAGCTTGGCGAGAAAGAAACTTGTCCCATCAACAGGGGGGAGCTTTCCGGTTTGGGGATTGACATTTACCTTTGTGTTAGTAGGAACAATTCTGATTGTTGGAGCGCTTACCTTTCTCCCCGCTCTCGCCCTAGGTCCAATCGTCGAGCATTTTTTGATGACGGGATCACACATTCTGTATTGAAGGAGTAGGATCTTGTTGAAGGAGTAGAGAACTTTGGCAGCCAGAACTCTTTCCCTTTTTGACCGCGAGATCATCGCCCAGGCAGTGGTCGATTCGTTTAAGAAGCTCAACCCTCTTTGGTTGTTGAGAAATCCCGTCATTCTTGTAACCGAAGTGGGGGCCGCAATCACGACTCTCGGACTTTTCTTTAGGTCCGAGAACGAGCCGTTCGGTTTTGTCTTGCAGGTGACCCTGTGGCTCTGGTTCACGGTGCTCTTTGCCAATTTCGCGGAAGCCATGGCTGAAGGGAGAGGAAAGGCCCAGGCTAAGGCCCTTCGCAAAACCCGTACCCAGACCGTGGCTAACCTTCTCGGGGCTGACGGCTCGATTGAGAGAATCCATCCCGAAGGGTTGCGAAAGAACGATCTCGTCCTTGTTTCCGCTGGCGAAATCATACCCGCCGATGGGGAAATTATTGAGGGTGTTGCTACCGTAGATGAATCTGCAATCACAGGTGAATCCGCTCCCGTCATTCGTGAGGCGGGCGGTGACCGAAGCGCTGTCACGGGTGGCACACGGGTTTTGTCCGACCGGATCAAAGTCCGCGTCACTGCAGATCCCGGGGAGAGTTTCCTGGACCACATGATCAGTCTGGTTGAAGGTGCCCGGCGCCAGAAGACACCGAACGAAATCGCCCTGACGACCCTCCTTTCAGCCCTGACGATAATTTTTCTCGTCGTCATCATCACCCTGAAACCTTTCGGTCTTTATTCGGGGATGTCTTTCTCGATCACCGTACTGGCGGCTTTGCTGGTATGCCTGATTCCAACTACCATCGGTGGTCTGCTCAGCGCGATCGGAATCGCGGGAATCGACCGCATGGTTCAGAAAAACGTATTGGCCATGAGCGGCCGCGCGGTTGAAGCAGCAGGGGACGTGGACGTTCTACTCCTCGACAAAACAGGGACGATCACCTTGGGGGATCGCCAGGCCACCGAGTTTCTTCCGGTGCGCGGAGTTAGCGTGGATGAGCTGGCGAATGCGGCGCAACTTGCATCTTTGGCCGACGAGACGCCGGAGGGCAGGAGCATAGTTGTTCTGGCCAAGAAATATGGTCTTAGGGGCCGCTCAATCTCGGAGATGCCACAGGCGAAGTTCATCGCTTTTTCGGCGCAGACTAGGATGAGTGGCGTTGACCTTGATGGCAGACACATCCGAAAGGGCGCGCCCGATGCAGTAAGGGATTTCATTGGGCGTGATTTTCCTATGGAAATCCACGATGCAGTTGATTCGATCTCGTTCTCCGGCGGAACGCCGCTGCTGGTCGCGGACGGGGAGAGGGTTCTGGGTGCAGTCCATCTGAAGGACGTTGTAAAAGGAGGGCTCAAAGACCGTTTCGAGAGATTCAGGGTGATGGGCATCAAGACGGTTATGATAACCGGCGACAATCGGCTGACGGCGGCCGCGATAGCGAGGGAAGCAGGCGTAGACGATTTCATCGCCGAGGCAAGACCAGAAGATAAACTGGCCCTGATTCGAAAAGAGCAGGCTGTCGGACACCTTGTAGCCATGACAGGTGACGGCACAAACGACGCGCCTGCCCTCGCCCAGGCTGACGTGGGGGTGGCCATGAACACCGGGACGCAGGCCGCCAAGGAGGCGGGAAACATGGTGGATCTCGACTCCAATCCCACCAAGTTGATAGAAGTTGTCGAAATCGGCAAACAGATGCTCATCACGCGGGGGGCACTCACAACATTCAGCATCGCCAACGACGTGGCGAAGTACTTTGCCATCATTCCAGCCATGCTGGTAAATGTGTTCCCGGTTATTGCTCCTCTCAATATCATGGGTCTCAAATCACCCCTGAGCGCAATCCTGAGCGCCGTGATCTTCAATGCCCTCATCATCATTGCGCTCATACCTCTGGCGCTACGGGGTGTCCGTTTCCGTCCTTTGGGTGCGGCAGTTCTTCTCCGGCGCAACCTTCTGATCTATGGTTTGGGTGGGATAATAGCGCCGTTTCCCGGGATTAAGTTGGTAGATATGATTGTGAATGCCCTTCATCTTGTCTAAAGTGGGATCTGTGTAGAGGTGGAGCTGTGTAGGGTGCTACCTGTGCAGAGTGGGAAAGGATCAACGTTCATGAAGAGTGTGATTACAGAACTCCGCATCTCGTTGCTGGCCACGTTATCCTTGGCCGTGGTCTTGTGCGCGGTCTATCCATTGTCGGTTTGGGTTCTGGCGCAAGCGTTGTTCCCGGCCAAAGCCAACGGTTCGCTGGTCGTACAGAGCGGCAGAATTGTGGGGTCAAGTCTCCTCTCACAGGGGTTCACAAATCCCGGGTATTTTCACCCTCGTCCCTCGGCGGCGGGACAAGGTTACGACGCCGGCAGTTCGGGTGGCAGCAACCTCGGTCCAACGTCGAGAAAGCTGGTTGATGCGGTCAGACAGCGCGTCGTGGATTACCGTACTGAGAATAATCTCTCTTCCGATGTCTTGGTGCCCGCTGATGCCGTAACAACGTCTGCCAGTGGCCTCGACCCTCATATCAGCCTAAAGAACGCGCTTTTGCAGGCACCCCGCGTGGCGAGAAGCCGCGGGTTGAGCGAAAAAGCGGTTAGGAGCCAAATCGAGATTTGCACCGAGCGCCGCGATCTCGGAGTCCTCGGTGAGCCTCGAGTAAATGTACTGATGCTGAACTTAGCTCTGGATGGTGTTTCGAAATAGCATTGCGGTCATGCCACTCCAGGAAACAGTGGATTGAAAACTCTTTGGGTATGAAACGTTTGGGTACGAAGCCTTTGAGTATGAAGCTTGTCGATATGAAGCCTTTGGGTATGAGACTCTTGAGTGTGAAGCCGTTGGGTATGATGAATCATGGTTGAGAACAGAGCAGATGCCTTTCTTAGTATGATCCGCCGCGCCCAGCTCGGGCGTCTGAAAGTCTACCTGGGCTACTGCGCGGGGGTGGGTAAGACCTACCAGATGCTTCAGGAGGGTCATCGCCTCAAGCAGGAAGGAATCGATGTAGTGATCGGGCTACTCGAAACGCACGGCCGGGTCGATATCGCTAAACTTGCCGAGGGACTTGAGACCATCCCAAGGCGCCGGCAGGAGTACCGCGGCATCGCGGTGGAAGAGATGGACGTGCACGCGATCCTGGCGCGCAAACCCCAGGTGGCCCTTATAGACGAGCTGGCTCATACAAATGCTCCCGGTAGCCGGAACCTCAAACGGTACGAGGACGTCCAGGACATTCTTGCAGCAGGGATACATGTGGTCACAACCATGAACGTTCAGCATTTGGAGAGCCTTTACAACATAGTTGAGAAAGCCGTGGGGGTAAAGGTGCGCGAGCGCCTGCCGGATTCGGTGCTTGCTGAAGCAGACCAGATTGTTGATGTGGATCTAACGACAGAAGACTTAAGGAAGCGTTTGGAGGAAGGCAAAATATACCCAAGGGAACGGATCGAAGCGGCTCTGACGAATTTCTTTCGGCCCTCTAATCTGGAAAAACTCCGCGAACTCACGCTCAGGGAACTTGCCTCACAGATTGATTTGAGAAGGCGCGGGACTCCCGAAGAAGAAAGTGATGCCACTCCGGATCAGGTGATGGTCTGTCTGAGTTCTCGCGGCCCGAACACCGAAAAGCTCCTGCGCTATGCTTCACGCCTTGCGGGAAAGCTCAATCGGAACTGGTACGCCGTCTACGTTCAGACTCAGTCCGAGGCGGCCACAGCCATTGACGCCCGCACCCAGCGTTTTCTCTCCGACGCATTGACTCTGGCGAAGCAATTGGGCGCCATGGTCTTCACTTACAAGGGAGAGGACGTTGCGGATACCATCCTGAGGTTTGCAAAGGAGTACCGTGCTGGACACATCGTCATCGGCAGACCGACTCCGAAGCCATTCTGGAAGAGATTTGGTAGAAACAGGGACATCGTCAAGGATCTTGTGAGAAATGCCAGGGGCGTTACGATCATAGTTCTCGATACCCGTGAAGAGGAACCGCCGGCTACCGTACCACTTGTCGAAGCTCCAGAGGGAACGGTGCCGGTCAAGACAGCTTCCGAGACTGCGCCTCAGACCGTGGTTGGGAGCACTGCTCAGACTGTAGTCGAGGCTACGGCTCAGATGAGGGATCAGCTAACACTAAGTCGGCTCCTATCACCACGGCGCATTGTCATCTGGGATCGGACAGTGCAAAGAGAAGTGGTTCTTCGCACGCTCGTTGAGAAAGTCTGGAAAGACATCGGAGCGGGCGATGTTGAGACGCTGTTCAGTGACGTCCTGAAACGAGAAGAACAGGGCTCTACCTTTCTCAACGAAGGTGTGGCCTTCCCCCACGTGCGGGTCAGAGACCTTAACACTTCCTTAGTCGCTCTTGGGCTGACGAGACAGGGCATCTCGGACGTAGCCACGGAAAAACCCATCGAAGTCGTATTTCTAATACTCTCTCCGGCCAAAACTCCCGAGACTCAGGTTCAAGTCCTGGGGCTTTCCAGCCGTGCAGTTCAAAGCAGACATCTTCTTCAGAGCCTTCGATCCGCGCGGACTCACGAGGAAGTGATAGATGTGATCCGAAATTGGGAAATAGTCAATGGATAGCCATTGACATCGCACTGAGCATCCCCCTCAACGTCCCAAAAGAATGATTAGTTGTCTGCCTGCCTCCCGCCCACCTCCTGCTCGCATCCCGCCGCCCCGGTCCTAACGCCGTACTGAAATCCCGATTGTAGACTACGCGCCCCACATGATCGTAAAGCAGTCGGCATGGCTGCCGGTGACCCGACCTCGAAGCACGGATCACGGCGTGGACATCACCGATGCGTAGCAAGCGGCACGGGAGTCTGCAATCCAATCCCCAAAAGTACGAGAGCCCACTCTTCAGCGGGCATCAACGAAGCGACGAAGCTCTGTTTTCTCTATTGCGCGCAAGGGTCTTGACGGCTATAGTAAATAGTTTACAGAAACAACGGTTTTCAGAATAATATGGCCAAACAGGAAATCAAAGCCAGGCTCGAGAGCTTGCAGGAAAGGGTGGCGGCCGCTGCTCAAAAAGTTGGAAGAATTCCCGCAGACATAACCGTTGTGGCGGTTGCCAAGACAATTCCAGTCGAGCTTATCGAAGAAGCAATAGAGCTAGGCGTTAAGCACGTGGGAGAGAACAGGGTTCAGGAGGCTTCTCCCAAGTTCGAGAGAATAGGGAAAAAGGTCACGTGGCACATGGTGGGACACCTCCAGACTAACAAAGTAAAACGCGCTCTTGAGATTTTTGACGTGATTCAATCCGTCGATAGTGTGAGGTTAGGCGAGGCCATAAGCGAGAGAGTGAAGACAATCGGCCAGGCCGCGGACGTGCTTCTCGAAGTCAACACCTCGGGGGAAGAATCCAAGTACGGGTTCGATCCAGATGGACTTTGCAGTGGCGTGGAACAGATATGTGCGCTTGAGGGAGTCCGGATAAAAGGCCTCATGACCGTGGGCCCGCTTGTTGCAACACCCGAAGAGGCCAGAGGAGCTTTCGTTCTGTTGAGGGAACTCAGCGAGAGAATTTCAGGCCTCCACCTTCCGGATGTTGATATGAGTGTCCTTTCGATGGGGATGAGTGGGGATTTCGAGGTCGCCATAGAAGAAGGGGCGACGATGATCAGGGTGGGTACTGTCATTTTTGGAGAAAGACGGTAGAGATGTATTTGCGTTTTCGTGCTCAATCGGTCTGGAGGACGCTGCTTTTGTAGACGCCAGCTTTTGTAGAGAGATAGTAGCGGGCAGCGCCTCAGACCAGGCATGGAGGTGGGTAATTTGAGAATCGCACCGGTAGACATACGCAATCAACAGTTCAAAAAAGTTGTGCGCGGGGCGGATCCCGAAGAGGTCCGCATTTTTCTGGGAATCGTGGCCGACGAAATGGAGAAGTTGATCAACGATGAGAGGGAGATCGAGCAGAAAGTTGCAGGGCTCGAGGCACAGGTAGACGAATACAGGAAAGTGGAGATGGCACTCAGGGATACCCTCCTCACCGCTGAGAGAGTGAGCAGCGAGGCGAGAGAAAACTCCAGAAAGGAGGCCGAGCTTCTTCTGAGGGACGCGGAGCTCAAGGCAGAGAGAATACTGGATGATGCTTCGCGCCGCGCCGGCGAGCTGAGAAGGGAAATCGTGGACCTCAAAAACCAGAAAGACATTTACATCGCCAGACTCCGCTCTCTTGTGGAGACACAGCTCAAGATGTTGAGATTTCATTCCGTCGACATGGAGGAACAGGAAGAAACCATAATGAAGCTTACCGAGTCGCAGCGTGCCCTTCGTTTGGACCTTGAGGAACCTGGGACCAGGGCGAGGGTTGCATCTGGAGAAGAGCGGGAGTCGGTAGAAGCTGGGTCGCAGTGTCAGGAAGACGAGGCTCCGCCGGAGGACGTTCCTTACGTTGAGGTTCGCACGACAGAGGGAGATTAGCCCGAACGACGAGACGCAGCGAGTGTCACGGAACAGAGTGCGTACAAACACCATGAATATAGAAATGCGAGGGGGAAACGCGGAAATCGGAATTGCGTGACTCGAAAGACGAGAAACAGACAAAGACTAGCAAGACAAAAACAACCCGGAGAACAGTAGATCAGAGAAAAGCAGATCAGAGAAAAACAGACCGGAGAAAAGCGGACTGGAGAAAAGCCCACCCTTGAAAAGAGAAGTTGTCTTCTGAAGGTCAGAGTTCAACCTGGCGCTCAAAAGACAGAGGTCAAGGGTCTGGTGCCTGACGGAAGTATGAAGGTGAGTCTCAAAGCCGCTCCTTTCGAGGGAAGGGCGAACGCGGAACTAGTGACGTTCCTTGCTCGACTCTTCAGGGTTCCTGCTTCGTCCGTAGGAATCGTGGGAGGGGCGAGGTCTAGACAAAAGAGTATTGTGATAGAAGGGATAAACAAAGCTAGCGCAGCAGAAATCGTGAAACGCGCGCTTGAGTAGAAAGAAATGAGCGTGTGCCAGATCCTGGCTGGCGAAACAACCGCTTAGCGAATAGCAATTCTAGCGAATGGTAATCGGAGGGGGTGTCCAGATTTGGTGAGCGATCTCAAGAAGAGAATTGATGAGGCTGTGTCTTTCATAAGGTCCAAGTCCAAGACCTCGCCGGCAATCGGGATAATTCTGGGAACGGGGCTGGGGCAGCTTGCGAATCATCTGCAGGCCGAGGCCACAATTCCATATTCCGATATCCCTAACTTCCCTGTTTCTACCGTGGAGTATCACGCAGGAGAGCTTGTCATAGGCGCGCTCGCGGGTAAAGCCGTTGTCACGATGCGAGGGAGAGTTCATTACTACGAAGGCTACACGATGCAGGAGGTTGCTTTTCCGGTTCGCGTCATGGGGGCAATAGGGGCCAAGATTCTGATTCTCTCAAGCGCCGTGGGTGCAATGAACCCTGATTATGAGCCGGGTGATTTTGTGATCGTCCGCGATCACATAAACCTGATGGGCGACAACCCTCTCATAGGGCCGAATGATGACGAACTTGGTCCTCGCTTTCCTGACATGAGTCGGGCCTATGATAAGGAGCTCATCAGACTGGCACAGGAGGCGGCGGACAGAGAAAAGGTGAGGGCTCACAAGGGTGTTCTTGTCGCGGTCTCGGGTCCCAATCTGGAGACCGCGGCTGAGTATAGGTTTCTTCGGTTCGTTGGAGCAGACGTAGTCGGAATGTCCGTGGTCCCGGAGAATTTGGTCGCAATTCATTCCGGCATGAGAGTTCTGTGTCTTTCGGTTGTGACGGACAAGGGCGTGCCTGATGAGCTTGAACCGGCCGACATAACAAAGATACTCAAGGTCGCAGAGGAAGCGGAACCCAAGCTCGCTCGAATCGTCATTGATGTTGTGACTCGCGTCTAACTAAGCGGTTGAGTGGCAGATATGTTTGAGAGTTTTGAGAAAGATCTGACGTACGCGGGGATTGAAAAGGGGATAATCGAGTTCTGGAAGACGGCACGCATCTTTGAGAAGAGCGTTACCCTCAGGTCTCAATCGCCGCGTTTCGTTTTCTACGAAGGTCCGCCGACCGCCAACGGGCTCCCTGGTGTGCATCACGTGATGGCAAGGACCGTAAAAGACCTTGTCTGCCGCTACATGACGATGCAGGGATTCCTCGTCGAGAGAAAAGCAGGATGGGACACGCACGGCCTTCCCGTTGAGATCGAGGTCGAGCAGGAACTCAACATCAAGAGCAAGGACCAGATCGAGAAATACGGGGTCAGGGCTTTCAACAAGCGCTGTAAAGAAAGTGTCTTCAGGTATGAAAAAGAGTGGAGACAGGTAACAGAGAGAATCGGTTTCTGGTTGGACCTTGATCACCCGTACCTTACCTGCACAAACGAATACATCGAATCGGTGTGGTGGCTTCTCAAGAGGTTCTGGGACAAGGGAGCGATCTATAGGGCGCACAAGATACTGCCGTATTGTCCGCGATGCGGAACGCCCCTTTCCAGCCACGAGGTGTCGCAGGGATACGGGGACGTTGAGGATCCTTCCGTTTACGTGAGATTCAAAGACAGGACAGAACCCGGCACGTCCTTTCTTGTTTGGACCACGACGCCGTGGACGCTCATTTCCAACGTCGCGTTGGCTGTTCACCCCGAAGAGAAATACGTAAAGGTGAGAGTCGGCAACGAGAGCTTCATTCTTGCCAAGGCAAGGCTGGGCGTGCTTTTGACTCAATACCAAATCGTCGAGGAATTCCCTGGAGGAAAACTTCAGGGCAGACATTACGAGCCTGTATTTCCATTCTTCTCTGCGACTCCGGGCGCCTTCAGGGTAGAGACCGCCCAGTTTGTGACGATGGAAGACGGAACCGGCATCGTACACATTGCTCCGGCCTTTGGCGAAGACGACTATAACCTGGGGAGGGACAAAGGTCTCCCGGTGCTACAGCCCGTCAACGGAGAAGGGCGATTTACGGAAGAGGTCAAGACCTGGGC